>Ga0208863_1000341_pt1 | contig 53476 bp, 52 predicted proteins | sample RifOxyD3_FD_184040 | JGI IMG/M metagenome (GOLD analysis project Ga0208863, IMG submission 184040) | Soil microbial communities from Rifle, Colorado - Rifle Oxygen_injection D3 (SPAdes) | ecosystem: Environmental > Terrestrial > Deep subsurface > Rock core/Sediment | place: Rifle, Colorado... | reverse complement strand
GGGGGATATCCGCTTCGATTATGTCCTGATGTGACTATCAGTCCCAGGGCCTCGACTCTCTTCGTCATACTAAAGTGGTACACTTTCAAATGACCAGAACTGGTACACTTTCAGATGACCATTGACAACGTCGAACAAAACTCGGTAGCGGCCAACGCGTAGACGGTATTCGTGCCGGTGGTTGACCAGCCTTTTTACCTGCGTGGCGCTTGGGAAATCTGCCAAGGTGATGACCGCGTTCTTGATCTCCCGACGGGTGTCGCTGTCGGCTATTTTGTCAAGTTGCTTACGGGCCTTCTTTTGCCACTCGATGCTGTACATGCCAAAATATAAGTTAATTATAAGTTTTTGTCAAATCGGCGAGAGGCTATCTCTTCGCCGTCCCGCTCTCCTCGTCAAACACCGGGCATTTCCGCTCGGGCGTATAATTGACGTACACCTTGTCGTTATAATCCTTGTGGCAGGGCAAGCATTGCCCCACCCGGAGGATGCGGGCCAGCTCCCCCTTGTTGAAGGGGCGGAGATCCGGGCGGGCACTTTTTTGCAGGGGCTTGCCTTCGATGTTCACATAGCCGTCCAGCGGCGGAGTGGGGCCGGCCTCGGTCTGCACCCCCTGGTCAACGCCGTTGAACCGCCACTGGCCTTTTTCCTTCCAGGCCGTGCCCTCGCCCAACCCCACGGTCTTGGTGCTGGTGTGGCAGTCGACGCAGGTGCGGCCCGCTTTTTGGGTGGTGTGCGGGCTTAGGGCCGCCATGGTCAGGGAGTTGAAGGAACCCGCCGCTTTGCCCTCCTTGTCGATCAGGGTGACGATGTCCTGACAGCCGGGGGTGACGGTGACGATCTTGTCCTTCCACACGGCCAGCATGGGCTTTTCGAAGCGGAGATAGGAGCGGCCCTCTTCCCACCAGCCGTCGGTTTCCTTGCCGGTCAGCTTGTCGAGATGGGTCTCCCGCATGTCCCGCTTGGCGTGGCAGCCGTAGCATTGCGGAATCCAGCTGGAGTGGCAGGATTCGCAGCTCATGCGCTTGTGCCCCTGGTAGTCGCAGATTCCGGCCTTGGGCGGGTTGAGGGGATGCTTTTTGCCGGTGAGCTTGCCGGTGAGCTGGTAGCTGCCGTCCGGGGTCTGGGCCAGATTGTTGAGCTGCTTCTTCTTTCGGGTCAGGCCGGGCTTGCCTTCCTTGGGATTGATGTGGCAGAGGTTGCAGGAGATCTCCAGGGCCTGTTCGTAATGGGCGTACCGCTCACCGTCGCCCATGATCTCGTCGCGGGTGTGGCAGTCGATGCAGGCCATGCCCTTTTGGTGGTGGATGTCCGGGGGCAGATCGAGGTAAAAGCGATCGCCGGGCAGCTCTTTTTTGGAGGGGCCGCCCTTTTCGTAGGGGGTGCCGTAGCTTTCCCCCTCGTAGACCCCGATGAAGGAAGTGCCAACCCTGCCGCTCCGGTTATGGCACCGGAGGCAGTTTTCCATGGGCACCTTTTTGCTGATGAGCGGGTGCGGCTTTTTCTTGATTTGGCCGAACTGGAAAAAGCTCTCCCAAGGCCGGACCGCGGTGGGGGCCTGGGGCCGGGTGTAGTGGCAGGCGGTGCAGCCGCCGCCCTTTTCGCCGAAGAAGCCTTCCAAGTCGCCCTTCTGCTTCCAAAGATGGCAGGTGGCGCAGAGCTTGCGGTAGTAGTCGAGGGCCAGCGAGGTCTGGCCGGTTTTGATCAGCTCCTCCACCGAGAAATCGCCGTTTTGGGTGGGAGCCTCGCCCCAGTAGTGGAGCAGGGTGGCGAGGATTCCCCGGTTGGTGGCCATCAGCGAGTTCTTTACTTTTTTGACATCCTTGGCGTGGCACCCCTCGACCCCGCAGGTTTTCTCCACCACCCGCAGGTCGCCGGGATTTTTGACGATTCCTTTGTGGGCCGCTTTTTTCTCGATGGCAAGCGGGTTGCCGAGGTGGCAGGCGGCGCAGCCGAGCACCTCGCGGCCATGGGCCGGGTCGAGCTTTTCCTCCTTGTGGCAGGAAAGACACATCTCCACCTGGCCGTTGACCAGCTGGTAGAGTTTGTCCGGCCGCTTGGTCAGGTTTTCGCGGACCACCAGGGCCAGCACCACCAGAAGCAGGGAAAACAGGAGCCAGCGAGACTTGAGGGGCTTTAATTTCATGAAATGCTTTCTCGGTAGCCCTCGGCGGTGGGGTAGCGGCGGCCCTGGCCGAAGGCCTTGGTAGTTACCTTGAGGCCGAGGGGCGCCTGTTTGCGTTTGTATTCGTTGGTTCGGATGCGGCGGATCACCTCCTCCACCACTTTTCGCGCAAAGCCCCTGGCCACGATCTCGGCGATGGAGCGATGCTCCTCCAGATAGGCGGCCAGGATGGCGTCCAGCACCGGGTAGGGCGGCAGGTCGTCCTCGTCCTTCTGGTTGGGAGCCAGCTCGGCGCTTGGGGGCTTGTCGATGGTGCGCCGGGGGATGATTTCCCGGTCGCGGTTTAGATGGCGGCAAAGGGCGTAGACCAGCTGTTTGGGCACGTCGGCGATCACCGCCAGACCGCCGCTCATGTCGCCGTACAGGGTGCAGTAGCCCACAGCGTTTTCGCTCTTGTTGCCGGTGGAGAGCAGCAACCGCCGCTGTTTGTTGGCGATGGCCATCAGGAGGTTGCCCCGGATGCGGGCCTGAATGTTCTGTTCGGTTACATCCGGCGCAGCCCCGGCAAAAATGGGAGCCAGGGCGGCAAGAAAGGTCTCGAAAAGATCGGTGATGGGCAGGATGCGGAATTCGATGTCCAGATTCCTGGCCAGCTGCTCGGCGTCCTCCAGGCTTTCTCGCGAGGAATAGGGCGAGGGCAGGGCCAGCCCCAGCACGTTTTCCGGCCCCAGGGCCCGGGCGGCGATGGCTGCGGTCAGGGCCGAATCCACCCCGCCGGACAGGCCGATGACCACCTTGGTGAAGCCGCATTTTCGCACATAGTCGCGGGTCCCCAGGATCAGGGCCTCGCAGACCTCGCCGGTTTCCTGTTCCGCATCGGCGGGCGCAGCGTGGATCTCCCCCTGCCAGGTGTCGGTGTCGAAAACAACCAGGTCTTCGGCAAACCTGGCGGCCCGGGCCACCACCGTGCCGTCGGCATCAAGGGCGAGGCTGTCGCCGTCAAAAATCAGGGAATCCTGGCCGCCCACCTGGTTGACATAGATAAACGGCAGGCTATGACAGCGGCAGAGGTTGGCGAAGATCTTCCGTCTGATCCCACCCTTGCCGATATTAAAGGGCGAGGCCGCCAGATTGATCAGCAGATCCACGGGGGTGTCGGCCTTGGTCAGCATGGCGGCCACCGGCTCGGTGGCGTAAAGGGGCCGGGGGAAGAGGCTCTTGTCGTTCCAGATATCCTCGCAGATGGTGAGCCCCAGGTGCAACCCCTGATAGCGGCAGGTTCCGCCGGCGGAGCCCGGCTCGAAGTAACGGGCCTCGTCAAAGACATCGTAGGTGGGCAGCAGCTGTTTGTGGGTGGTGAAAAGCACCTCGCCTTCGGCAAAGAGCACCGCGCTGTTGTGCAGGGGCTTGCCCACGGGATTGGGATTGCGGGTGACCAGGCCGCAGATCACGCCGAGGCCGAGGTCGGCGGTTTTGGCCAGTAGCCTGGCAAAGGCCCGGTCCTGGTCGTCGAGAAAAGCAGGACGCTCCAAGAGATCCTGGGGCGGATAGCCGCTGAGGGCAAGTTCAGGCAGCACCGCCATCTGGCAGCCTGCAGCTTTGGCCTTGCCAAGCCAGCCGGTGATTGCGGCAATATTTCGCTTAAAGTCGCCGATAATCGGGTTGTATTGGATGAGGGCGATTTTCATGGCCGCTATCATAGCACAATCTCCGGGGAAAGTGGATGGAAAAAGCTTGGCCGCCAGGGGACCCCGCACACCATTTAGCTTGCCAAAAGACGGTTTATCCTGCTAATTTACGAGCCCCGTTTCGCCAGTTGAACAGCTTGTCTAGAATCCATTGCCGCTTGTTACCGGCAACTCTGCCGACTGCCGATTGACGGTGGTCGCCGTTTTCCCCAACCAGGAGCCCTCCTTGAAAAAATACTTTGTTCTCGACACCAACGTCCTTTTGCACAACGCTGATTCCATATCCTCTTTTGCCGATAATATCGTGGTTTTGCCCATATCGGTCATCGAGGAGCTGGATAAGTTCAAGAATCATAATGACGAATTGGGGCGCAATGCCAGGCATGTGATTCGCCAGCTCGATGGGTTGCGTCAGAAGGGCAGACTGGGCGAAGGAGTGGTCATGGATCACGGCGGCACCCTGATGATTTATATGGAAAAGGGCAGATGCCTAGACCCGGGGCTGGACATGCAGGTGCCGGACAATAGGATAGTAGCCGTGGCCTTTACCCTGTTAAAGCAGGGGGAAAAGGTCATCTTCGTTTCCAAGGACATCAACGCCCGGATCAAGGCAGATGCCTTGGGCATCGAGGTGATGGATTTTGAGAAACAGAAAGTCAATATTGACGAACTCTATCAGGGCCAGCGGGTACTGCTGGTGCCGGGCAGTGTGGTCAACGAATTTTATCAGAATAAACAGGTGTCCAGCGAAGGCCTCAATCTGAGGCCCAACGAGTTTGTTCTTTTGCGGGATGAGGCGGATGAAAAGCATACCGCATTGACCCGCGCTCAAGGCAGCGAAATGTTGGGGCCCCTGCACGAGGAGTACGAATCGGTCTGGAATATCCGCTCGCGCAGCAAGGAACAGCGCATGGCCTTTGAGCTGCTGATGGACCCGGCCGTCCAGTTGGTGACCCTGGTGGGCCAGGCCGGCACCGGCAAAACCCTGCTGGCCTTGGCCGCCGCCCTGGAATGCGTGATTTCCCTTAAACGCTATGACCGGATTCTCGTCTCCCGGCCCATCATTCCCATGGGCAAGGATCTGGGCTACATGCCGGGCGACAAGGATGAGAAGCTGGCGCACTGGATGCAGCCCATTTTTGACAACCTCACCTATTTGATGGCCGACGGAAGCAGGCGCAAGGAGCATGAAACCGACGAATCGGCCAAGCAGAAAGTGGACAAGCTCCTGCAGAATCATGTGGTGGAACTGGAGGCCTTGACCTATATTCGAGGCCGTTCCATCCCCAGGCAATTCGTGATCGTGGATGAGGCTCAGAACCTGACCCCCCACGAGGTGAAAACCATTATCAGTCGGGCCGGAGAAGGCACCAAGATGGTGCTCACCGGCGACCCGGACCAGATCGACAACCCCTATCTGGACAGCAGCAGCAACGGCCTGAGCTATGCAGTGGAACGGCTGAAAGGGCAGAAGATTCACGGGCATATTACCCTGCTCAAAAGCGAGCGGAGCGAGCTGGCCGCCGTAGCCGCTGATTTTCTCTAACCCGTGGCAATCCCTGCTTGTCCTTTTATTGACTTTAGGTATATTGTCCCAATTTATTGACTGTATTCAACGTGGTGAGGTGCAACCGTGGAATTCGAACCGAAATGGCTGGCCTGGGAGATTACCAGGCGTTGCAATCTTAAGTGTGTGCATTGCCGTTCTTCCTCCGGCCTTGAAGCCAAAGGGCATCCTGATTTTTCTTTTGCCGAGGCCAAAAGGGTGCTCGACGATATCGCCTCCTACGCCAAGCCGGTGGTGGTGCTTTCCGGGGGCGAACCCCTGCTGCGGTCGGATGTCTTCGAGATCGCCACTTATGGAACCGGTCTTGGTCTGCGGATGTGTCTGGCCACCAACGGCACCCTGGTGACCCAGGAGATCTGCGGCAAGATCAAGGAGGCCGGGATCAAGATGGTTTCCCTGAGCCTGGACGGGGCAAGCGCCGAGGTGCATGATGATTTTCGCTGCCAGCCCGGCGCCTTTGCCGGCACCCTCAATGCGGCCCGGCTTTTTCGGGAAAACTCCATACCTTTTCTGATCAATTCTTCGTTTACCAAGCGCAATCAGGAGGAGATCCCGAAGATCTACCAGCTGGCCAAAGAAATCGGGGCCACAGCCTGGTACATGTTCATGATCGTGCCCACCGGCCGGGGCGAGGATATCATGGATGAGCTTATTGCCCCGGAGGATTACGAGAAATTGCTGGTCTGGCATTACGAGATGGAAAAGGGGGAAAAAGATCTGCTGGTCCGGCCCACCTGCGCTCCCAACTACTACCGGGTTGTGCTTCAACAGGCCAAGGAGCAGGGCGATGACTATCAGCGCCGGAGCCTGCAGTTTTCCACCGGCGGCGCCAAGGGTTGTCTGGCCGGGCAGCTCATCTCCCTGATCGACGTGGACGGCAATGTGCTGCCGTGCAGCTATTTCCCCATGCCGGCCGGCAATATCCGTGAGAAATCCTTTAAGGAGATATGGGAGCATTCGGAGCTTTTTCACGATCTTCGCAATTTCAAGGCCTACAAGGGTCGTTGCGGGGTTTGCGAGTATGTCAATGTCTGCGGGGGCTGCCGGGCCAGGGCCTATGCGGTGAGCGGCGACTATATGGCGGAGGAGCCTTACTGCACCTATCAGCCAAAGAAAATTAAAAATTAAAAATTAAAAATGAAAAGTTAAGAGGTGTTATGACCGAGTTAGTGGGGGAATCTTCCCCGCAACGGGTGTCGTTTTTCATTCTGCATTTTTCATTCTTAATTTCCAACTGGAGAAAACAATGAACGATACATTTTTGAAGGCCTGCCGCGGCGAAGCGGTTGACTATACCCCGGTGTGGCTCATGCGGCAGGCGGGTCGTTTTTTGCCGGAATACCAGGCGATCCGAAGTAAATACACCTTTCTCGAGATGTGCAAAACCCCGGAGGCGGCGGCCGCGGTCACCATCCTGCCCGTGGATATTTTGGGGGTTGATGCGGCCATTCTCTTTTCCGATATCCTGGTGCCGCTGGAAAAAATGGGCGCGCCCCTGGAGTTCCATGAGAAGCGGGGGCCGGTTTTTCTTGAGCCGATCCGGGACCGGGCCGGGATGGAGAGGCTGCATGTGCCCGACCCGGAGGCGGAGCTGGGTTACGTTATGGATACCATCCGCATCCTGCGCCGGGAGCTGGCCGGGAGGGTGCCGCTCATTGGTTTTTCCGGGGCGCCTTTCACCCTGGCCACCTATCTCATTGAGGGCGGCTCGTCGAAGAACTACTTTCTGACCAAGAAGATGATGTACACTGATCCGGCGCTGTATGGCGATCTTTTAAACAAGATCACCGACTGCACCATCGACTATCTCAAGGCCCAGGCTGCGGCCGGGGCCCAGGCCTTGCAGATTTTCGATTCCTGGGCCGGGGTGCTGGCGCCTAACGACTTTGCCGAGTTCGCCATTCCTTATGTGAAGCGGATCATCGCGGCCCTTAAGGAAAGCGGGGTGACGGTGCCGATCATCTATTTTGCCAACAACGGCGCAACTCTGCTGCCCCAGTCGCTTGAGAGCGGGGCCGACGTGCTGGGCCTTGACTGGCGGCTGCCTCTGGACGAGGCGGTGAAGGTGGTGGGGCAAAGGGTGGCGCTCCAGGGCAACATGGACCCCATCGCCCTGCTGCTGCCGCCGGCCAAGATGGAAAGGCTGATTCAGGATATCCTCGATCAGGCCAAGGGAGCCCGGGGCCATATCTTCAACCTTGGCCACGGCATCGTTCCGGAGATCCCGCCGGAGCAGGCCAGATTTTTTGTCGAGGCGGTGCACAGGTTGAGCAAAAAAGGATAACCTGGTGATTCCCTCTGTTACCCAATGCCTCCAGCTTATGGAGGAGTATGCGATGCTGCCCAACATCCGGGAGCATTCCGTAATGGTTGGCAGGGTGGCCGGGTTCGTCGGTAGGAGGGTGACGCGGGCTGGGCGCAAACTTTCCCTGGAGCTGATCGTCAGCGGGGCCTTGTTGCACGATATTGCCAAGACTCCCTGCCTTGAGACGGAGTTGCGCCACGATAAGCTGGGCCGGGAAATCTGCCTGCGGCATGGGTTCGACGAACTGGCCGAGATCGTGGCCGAGCATGTTGTCTTAAAAGGCGGGGTGCCGGAGCTTTGCACGGAAAAGGAAATCGTCTATTACGCCGACAAGCGGGTACTCCACGATGAAATCGTCCCCCTTGAGGCGCGCCTGGCCTACATCTTGAACCGTTACGACAACGGGGATAAAGAGATCCACGCCAGAATCAGGCGTAATTTCGCCCAGGCCCATGCCGTGGAAGAGTATCTTTTCGCCGAGCTTGATTTCTCGCCGGCGGAACTGGGGGAGCTGGTGCGCCGGGATTTGTCTTCGCTGGAGGCGGCCGGGGCATGGTAACCAATCACGGGATAAGCCCACAAAGGTCAAATAACCACGAAACAAGCGGTCACAGGGTGCCGCAGGTTGCGGCAAACGGGATGGCGATGCGTTCTTTTGTACGTGAGCCGGACCGATCGCCGCAAGATGTGGCGCCCTGTGATCGCTTACGGGGCATGAGCGAACCCATCGGGGTAATTCTCCTCAACCTCGGCGGGCCTGAAACCCTGGCCGACGTTGAACCGTTTCTGGTCAACCTTTTCTCCGACCGCGAGATCATTCGGCTTTCGCCTTTTCCTTTTCTCCAGAAATTTATTGCCCGAAGAATCGCCGCCAAACGGGCACCGAAAAGCCGGGAGGCCTATGGCCTGATCGGCGGCGGTTCGCCCCTGGCCCGGATCACCGGGGAGCAGGGGAGGGCGCTGGAAGAGGCCCTGTCCGGACAGGGGGATTTTCGGGTGAGCATGGCCATGCGTTACTGGCAGCCAGGGGCGGAGGCCGCCTTGGCGGAATTAGCCAGGACCGGGATTAGCCGGATTGTGGCCCTGACCCTTTATCCCCATTATTCTCGGGCCACCACCGGCTCATCTTTGGATGAGCTGCGCAAGGCGGTGGCCGCCTCGGGGCATGCCTTTGAGCTTGTCGAAATCAGGGAATGGTCGGACCAGCCGGGGTATGTCGCTTGTCTGGCGCAGTCCATTCAGGATGGGCTGGCTGGCTTTGGCGGCGAACCGGCGGAGCTGGTCTACAGTGCGCACAGTCTGCCGGTTTCTTTCATCCGGGAGGGCGATCCATATCTGGATCAGATTCGGCTGACCATCGGTGCCGTGGAAAAGATCACCGGCCTGAAAGGGCGGTTGTGCTTCCAGAGTCGCAGCGGTCCGGTGGAGTGGCTTTCTCCCTCCACCCCGGAGATGCTGGGACAATTGGCCGGGGAAGGGGTGAAAAACGTCCTTGTGATGCCCATCAGCTTTGTCTCCGATCATGTGGAGACCTTATATGAGATCGACATCCAGTACCGCGAGCTGGCTGGGTCGCTTGGGCTACGCCTTGAGCGCACCGCCTCCCTGAACACCAGCCCCGCATTCATCGGGGGATTGAGTGACCTTGTCTCCGCCGCTTGCCGGCAAAGAGGCTGGTTGTAATCGTCTCACTCCGCCCGCAGCTTGAATTTCCGCGGCGAAGTTTCAAACTGACAGCTGATAGCTTATATCTGGCAGCTGCTTCTCAACTTGTCCCCATGTAGCGGCGCATCCGGATATTCATCAAGAGGCCAAGGCCTGCCAGGTTGGTGATCAGCGAGGAGCCGCCAAAGCTGATAAGGGGCATGGGCACTCCCACCACGGGCAACAACCCCATGACCATGGCCAGGTTGATGAATGCCTGCCAGAAGATGAGGGAGACCACGCCAAAGGCAAGCAGCACCCCAAATTTATCCCTGGCGGAGATGGCGATATTCAGCCCCCAGAGAATCATGAAAAAATAGCAGATCAACAGAATAAAAGAACCGAAGAATCCCCATTCCTCCGCCCATACCGAAAAAGCGAAGTCGGTGTGCCGTTCCGGCAGAAAATCGAGCTGGCCCTGGGTTCCTTGCGTGTACCCCTTCCCAAAAATCAAACCGCTGCCTACGGCGATTTTTGACTGGATGATGTGATAACCCGTGCCCAGGGGATCGTTTTCCGGATTGAGGAAGGTTTCAACCCGTTGGCGCTGGTAGGGTTTCAGAAAGAACTTCCAGGCGATGGGGATAGAGGAGAGTCCGCCGCACAGAAGAGTTGCCAGGGTACTTCTGCGGAGTTTGATGAACATGGTCATGGAAGCAAAAACAAAAACCAGCAAAAGACCGGTGCCGAGGTCGGGTTGTTTGGCGATAAGGAGAAAGGGCAGGCCGGTCAGCAGGGCCGGGATAGCCAGGTCAAGCAGGCCGAAGCCTTTGCCGGTGTCCTTGCGGTAATAGTAGCTGGCCAGGGTAATGACCAGAATGAGCTTGGCCGGTTCCGAGGGCTGCAGACGAAAAAAACCGAGATTGATCCAGCGTTGGGCGCCGCCGATGGTTTTGCCGAAGACCAGTGCAAAGAGCAGCAGAAGAATCATTGCGATGTACAACGGGTAATTCAGGGTAAGCAGCACCCGGTAGTCCACGCTGATGAAGAGCAGGATGATGGCGGCGCCGATGAGATAGTAGGTGAGTTCTTTCAGATAGAGCGGAACTCCCACATTGGTGTACAGATGGGTGGAGCTGTAAAGATTGACCATGCCGATGAAGGCGACAACCAGTACGGCCACAATCAGAACCCAGTCGATATTAAGCAGCAGACGTCGATCAAAGCGGAGCATCTTATTCTTCCTTCTCTTCCGGAACCGCAGCAGGCGGGGTGGCTTCCGGGTCAGGCTTTATCACCCCCTTTAATTCAAAATATTTCTTGAACACGGCCCTGGCTACAGGGCCGGCCGCGGAGCCACCGTGCTGGCCATGTTCCACCAGAACGGTCACGGCAATCTCCGGCTTTTCCGCGGGGGCGAAGGAGGTAAACCAGGCATGGTCCCGGTATTTATAGGGGATCTCTTTTTCGCTCATGCCGGCGACCTGGGCAAGGCGCACTACCTGGGCGGTGCCGGTCTTGCCGCCAATGAGAACCTCCGGGATCGCCACCACCTTAGCGGTGCCGGCTGCAGAATTTACCACCCCAACCAGGGCATCCCGGATGCGGGCGAACGAATTAGCGGACCCGAGAATCTTGCCCTCGCTGACCGGGGCAAAGGTTTTCAGGGTTTTGCCGTCCGGCGCCGTGATGCGGTTCACCATCCGGGGCCGGTAGAGAGTGCCGCCGTTGACTACGGCGGCGGTCATCCGGCAGAGCTGCAAGGGGGTGGTGGAAACATATCCCTGGCCTATGGCGACAGAGAGGGTTTCCCCGTCCTGCCATTTTTGTTTGAGGCGTTTCTGTTTCCACGCCTTTGAGGGAATGAGGCCGCCTTTTTCATGTTCCAACTCGATGCCGGTCTTTTTCCCCAGGCCGAGACTGTTGGCGTATTTGGCAATGTTGTCGACCCCCAGTCTTTGGCCGACGGAATAAAAATAGACATCGCATGATTCGGTCAGGGCCCGCTGGAAATTCACCGTACCGTGGCCGCCTCTCTTCCAGCAACCGTACCTGCGGTTGCCAAAGTGCAGGCCGCCGCTGCAGAAGAAGGTGGTGTCGGGGGTGATAACCCCTTCGGAGATGGCTGCTAGGGCGGTAACGATCTTGAAGGTGGAGCCTGGCGGATATTGTCCCTGGATGGTTTTGTTGAGCAAGGGGTTAAGAGGGTCAGTGAGCAGTCTGTTCCAGACGGAGGTCAAGATGCGGCCGCCGCTGAATTCCTGGAGGGGCAGGTGGGGGGTGCTGGCCATTACCAGCAGATTGCCGGTGTCCACCTCCATGGCCACAACGGCGCCGGCCTTGCCGGCCATGGCTTCTTCCGCAGCGCGTTGCAGCTCGATATCAAGGGTCAGGTGCAGGTCATTGCCGGGGTAAGGCTCCTGCCTTTGGATCTGGCGCTGTTGGAAGCCGTGGACGTCAACCTCCAGAAAGTTGCGGCCCTTTTCGCCCTTCAGGTACTCTTCGAATATTTTTTCCACCCCCTGTTTGCCAACCTGATCGCCGCTTGCGTATGTGGAGTAGCGGATTTCTTCCAGTTCGGACGGACTTATTTCCCCAAGATAGCCGATTAGATGGGAGGCAAAATCACCGAAGAGGTAGTCGCGGGAAGGGATGACCTCGATGCTGACCCCGGGAAGCGAGAGCTTTTTGTTCTCTATGGCGGCCATGGTTTCCCATTCAATATCTTCCTTGAGTCTGGTGAGCATGTAGCGCGGATTCTCGCTGGCTGCGCGAATTCTGTCCAGCAGTACGGAAATGTCTTCGTTGAGGATCCTGGCGAGGTCCTTGATGACCTCATCTGGGTTGGGCGAGTCTTCCCGGTTCCAGACCACATTAAAATGGGGACGGTTGGTGATAATCGGCTGGCCGTTTCGGTCCAGAATATTGCCGCGGGGGGCAGCGATTGTCTGGATGCGGATGCGATTGCGCTCCGCAAGTTTTGCATATTCATCGCCACGGTATATCTGCAGATACCAGAGCCTGGTCAAGAGCAGGGCAGCGGAAAAAATAATTATGGCCATGGCGATATCAATCCGTTTTTTGAGCATCTTGAGCTCAACCGGATCAATCTTGTTTATTTTGGCAAGGGGGCGTGGAGGTGGCGGCATGTTTTTTTGAGGAGGATCCTTATTGCTGTATCCGGTAGCGGTTGCCTGTTTTTTGACGGCGGTAATGATTATCCGCCTTCGTGCTGTCAAAAATCGTGGCGAGCCAATGGAAAAAATTGAAAAAAGGAATACAGATAACCGAGAGAATCAGAACTTGGAGAATTTCATTGCCCCAAGCCCAGTAAAGCCTGCTCTCCGGGGTAAGGATCGAGGTAAAGATAAAAATGCTGCTGGCGGTAAAAAGGTAGCTCAAGGCAACCAGCGGAATCTGGTGAATCGACTCTTTGATTGCCAGGTGTTTGGAAATAAACTGGAGCAAGAAGAAGAGTCCCAGGTAAATAACCGGGTGAAGACCGAGGAAAACACCGGAGAAAATGTCCATGATCAGGCCAAAGAGCAGGGCCAGCACAGCACCTTTATAGAGATCGAGGTAAGTGCCGAGAAAAACAATAAACAAAAAGGAAAGGTTAGGGCGGCCAAACCATTCAGGTAAGTAATTTAGCAGGGTGGTCTGCAGAACGAGGAGGAGCGTCCCTGAGAAAAAAAGAATACCTAGGACCATTGGGCAAAGGTCTTGAGTGAGTTAATCATTATTATTTGGCCAGCGGATCTTTTTTCATGACAATAATCAGATGTTCGAGCTGGGAAAAATCCGCAGCTGGTTCTATCTCGATTTCCTGGAACATTCCCCGGCCTGCCTTTTCAACCTTTGCCACCGTGCCGATGGGTATGCCTTTCGGGAAAATGTCTCCGATTCCAGAGGTGACAATTCTGTCGCCTTTGGCCACCTCGTTGTTTTTCAGGACATACTCCATATGGAAGCCGGCGCCGCCTCCCTTGACGACCCCGCGCACTCTGGTTTCCTGGATCAGGCCGTCAAGGGCGCTGTTCGGGTCGGTCGCCAGTAAGATCTTGGCGAAATGGGGGGAGGTGTTGGTGACCTGTCCAACCACGCCTTCGCTGGTCACGGCGGGCATGCCGTCCTTGATTCCGTCGCTGCTGCCCCGGTTAATAATGACTGTCTTGAACCACTGAGAAGGGTCCACCCCGATGATTTCGGCTGTCAGGGTGGGAGCCTGGATGGTTTCTTTCATCTCGAGAAGTTTAGCCAGTCGGACATTAATTGCCACGGCTTCCCGGTATTCGTTGTTGATCGCCTTGTGTTTCCGCAGCTCTTCACGCAGGCGGACGTTTTCCTCCCGAACATCGATCAGCGCGGTATAGTTTTGCCAGCTATTTTTGACACCCCCGGATATTCTGGTCATGTAATATTGAGCCGTGCCGATGACTTCAAGCGCTAATTTGTGGGGAGCGTTAAACTCCTTGCTGCCCACCGTGGAGACAATCAGAATAATAAACAGAGCGAGGAGAAGGCCGAAAAAAAGAAAGATTCTGATCTGCCTGGCGCGTTTGTTTTTTTTCCTCATCGTCGGCTCTGACTCTGGAAATAGTTGGATGTCGCCATGGTTTCTCAAAAAAAGCAAAGAGAGGAAAAGAGCGCCTGGTGCTTTACACAATAAAAAAAGGTGATGGTCTGGAATGCTTCAACTTAGAGGGTCATTACCTCTCTTAGAAGTTCAATGTGCTCCAGTGCTTTTCCTGAGCCAAGCACCACGGAAGAAAGAGGATCTTCTGCAATAATAATGGGCAGGCCGGTTTCCTCGGAGAGCTTTTTGTCAAGATTGCGCAACAAGGCGCCACCGCCGGTAAGAACGATGCCCTGGTCGATAATGTCAGCTGAAAGTTCCGGGGGAGTTAGCTCAAGGGCCATTTTTACCGCTTCAATAATGGCGTCAACCTGTTCGGTGATGGCGATGCAGATTTCTTCCGAGGTGATAACCAAGGTTTTGGGGACGCCGGAAACAAGATCGCGGCCCTTGACCTGCATGGTAGCGTAGGGCGGTTCAGGCATGACATCGGCAATGGTTGTTTTGATGACTTCGGCGGTGTGTTCACCAATGGCCAGGTTGTGTTTGCGTTTGATGTAATGGAGGATGGATTCGTCCATCTTGTCGCCTGCTACCCGCAGGGAGCTGGAGTAGACAATGCCTGCCAGGGAAATCACCGCAATTTCGGTGGTGCCGCCGCCGATGTCAACAACCATGCTGGCGGTTGGCTCGGTGATGGGCAGGCCGGCGCCGATGGCCGCAGCCATCGGCTCTTCGATGAGGTACACTTCGCGAGCGCCCGCCGACTCGGCGGATTCCCTGACCGCCCTTTTTTCAACCTGGGTGATACCGGAGGGAACGCTGATGATGATGCGGGGGTGCACCAGGGTGCGGCGATTGTGGACTTTGTTGATGAAGTAGCGCAGCATTGCCTCGGTAACTTCAAAGTCGGCGATGACGCCGTCCTTGATCGGTCTGACCGCGATAATATTTCCCGGAGTGCGGCCCAGCATCATCTTCGCTTCCTTGCCTACGGCGAGAACTCTGTTGCTGCGCGCATCCTTGCGGATGGCAACCACCGAAGGCTCCCGGAGAACAATGCCCTTGCCTTTTACAAAAACCAGAGTGTTGGCAGTTCCCAAGTCAATGGCCAGATCGTTGGATAGCCATCCGAACAGCGCGTCAAAGGGCGAGAACATAATGCGGTCACCTCTATTGTTTTATGAAAATAACTTTAATTTACAAGTAGTTATGTGGGCTTATGGAAATCTGCTAAATTTTAACAGACTCGCCGGTCCTTGGCAAGGAAAATGGGAAAGACTCTTCTGGAGAAAACGCTTGACATGGAATGCGGTGGGTGGTATTTGAACCAGCGTGTCTGGCGGGTGGTCGTTGCCAGACTCTTCAAGATAATGTGGGGCTATAGCTCAGCTGGGAGAGCGCTTGAATGGCATTCAAGAGGTCAGCGGTTCGATCCCGCTTAGCTCCACCACTCTTTTCTAAACGCACCTTTGGGGAGGGCTTATCCGGTTTTTCTCAACAGGTCAGCCTCTGCCAGCCTTAAGAATTGGCCTTCTTCGTGTATGGCAGAGGTTTTTTTTCTGTTCTTTATTTTCCGTGATCCTGCCCCCCCCGTGATTATATGAACCAATCACCCAAGATGTCAGAGCCTGCCCTGAAGCCTGTTTCCGAGGATGCCATTCTCAAGGTCTCCAAAGAGATCGTGGTGAAATTTATCGAGGTGGGTCGGCTTGCTCCGGGTAATTTTGACGAGATGTTCCGCGCCATTTATCAGTCGGTGCGGGATACAGTCCGGTCCTGATCATGGTTGTTTCCCCGGCGGGCCTTGATCCTGCCCTCAATCGCTTTCCTGAAAAGATCAGGCACATCCACCTCATGGGCATCTGTGGCACCGGGGTTGGCGCCCTGGCCGGCATGTTGAAAAGCGCGGGCTTTGCCGTGACCGGCTCGGATCAGCAGGTTTATCCTCCCATGAGTGATTTCCTGGCGGGGCAGGGGATTGCGGTGCAGTCCGGTTATTCCCCGGACAACCTTGAGCCTCGGCCGGATCTGGTGGTGGTCGGCAATGTCATCAGGCGGGAAAATCCGGAGGCCCTGGCCCTGGCCGAGCGAGGTATCCCCTATGTTTCCTTTCCTCAAGCCCTGAGCCATTTTTTTATCCGCGACAAGATATCCCTGGTGGTCGCCGGAACCCATGGCAAAACCACGACCTCCTCTCTTCTGGCCAGCCTGCTTCGCGAGATCGGGACGGAGCCGAGTTTCATGATCGGCGGCCTGGTGCAGGCCTTTGGCCGGAACTTCAATGTGGCGGAAGGGAAATATTTTGTCGCCGAAGGCGATGAGTATGACACGGCCTTTTTCGACAAGGGGCCGAAGTTTCTCCATTACCGGCCGCAGATCGCCATCCTGACCAGCATCGAGTTTGACCACGCCGATATCTATGCCGATCTTACGGCCATCAAGGCCTCTTTTGCAAAGCTCGTCGCCGGTATGCCCCCGGACGGGTTTCTGGTGGCCTGTTGGGATGACCCGGTGGTCCGGGAGGTTTGCCAGGGGGCCGGGTGCACGGTGGTTGGCTACGGGTGTTCTGAAGGCTGCGACTGGCGGGTGACGGATCTGGTGGTCCGTCTCTCCGCGACCTCTTTTCAGGTTAGCAAAACCGGCGTTCCCTTCGGCCGCTACGAAAATGTCCTGCCCGGTCGGCACAATGCCTTGAATGCCTTGGCCGTGATTGCGGTTCTTGATATCCTGGGTTTTGCCAGGCAGGACGTGGCCAAGGGCCTGCAAAAGTTTCAGGGGGTCCGGCGGCGGCAGGAGGTCCGGGGCGTGGCCCGCGGGGTGACGGTAATCGACGATTTCGCCCATCACCCTACTGCGGTCCGGGAAACTCTGGCTGCGTTGGCGGCCGCCTATGCTGGGCACCGGCTGGTGGCGGTTTTTGAGCCCCGCACCAACTCCAGCCGGCGCAAGGTCTTTCAGGAGGCCTACGCCTCCGCCTTTGCTGCCGCGGCAGAAGTGCTGGTGCGCGAGCCTGCCCCCCTTGCCAATATCCCGGAGTCCGAACGCTTTTCCTCCCGTCAACTGGTTGATGATCTGGCGAGCCGTGGCCTGGGCGCTAAATATTTTTCGACTACCGAAGAAGTTCTTTACTATCTTGTTGGCAGCTTACGCGAGGGCGATGTAGTGGCCATCATGTCCAATGGCGGGTTCGATAACATCCATCAGCGGCTTCTCGAGCTGCTGGGTCGAACTGCTGCCGCACCGATGTGAAAAATACAACCGTTCACCAGGGCCAATAACCCGCAGGTTTAACGGGCTGTAGTCGCCCCAGGTTCGGGCAAGCAGGCAGGCGCAGCGTACCCGTTGTCCGTAAGCCTGGCTGATCGCCCGAAGATGGGGTGCTCCTGAACGATTACGAAAAATGAAAAAAAGAGCGGGCTAGGTAGTTGTCGCCACGGTATTTTTACCTTGGCTAACAGTTTGAATTTGCGGAGATTTGCCCGTCTCCTCCCTTCCGGACCGGAAGAAATTCCGGGCCGGCCTGCTGCTTTTAACTCATTGAAAGAATGATTAAAATGCGGTTTTTGCGCCTCTGTTTTTGGGGCGGCTCTTTTTCTGAATGCTCATTCAGTATTTTCTTGACATCGATTTTTGATAGGGCTATTTAAGTCGGAAGCTATTTTTCTAATGCGCCTCGTAATTATCCAGCTCAATGCCGGAAATGACTCGAACCACATAAGGAGCATACCGTCGTGGAACAGCAGGCAATTCTCGATCTTCTCTACGTGGCGGCCTTTTTCCTGGGTGGTCTGGGCTTCGCGGTTGGCCCCTTCATTATCGCCCTTCTCCTGGCCCCCCGCACCACCAGAAATACCCAGGGCAAAACAAAACAGCTTATTGAATGCGGCATGGAGCCCATCGGCGATGCCTGGATCCGTTTTGGCATTGTTTATTATCTCTATGCTTTGATGTTCGTGGCCTTTGCCGTGGATATCCTCTTTCTCTTTCCGGTGGCGCTTGTTTATAAATCGCAGGAACTGGTCGGCGGTCTGTACGCTTTTGTCGAGATCCTGCTCTTTGTCTCAATCCTGTCCTTGATAATCATCTATGCCTGGAAAAAGGGAGTGTTCAAGTGGGAACGCAAAATATACAGCCCGCGATAGTTCAGTTTGCCCAGCTTGACAAGCTGCTTGCCTTGGGACGGGCCAATTCTCTCTGGCCCATGACCTTCGGCCTTGCCTGCTGCGCCATCGAGATGATGGCTACCGGCGCCTCCCGCTTTGATCTGGCTCGTTTCGGCGCCGAGGTGTTCCGACCCTCTCCCCGCCAGTGCGATGTGATGATTGTCGCCGGCACCATCAGCAAAAAGATGGCCCCGGCCGTGGAAACCTTGTACGACCAGATGCCCGAACCAAAATGGGTCATTGCCATGGGCAACTGCGCCATCTCCGGCGGTCCCTTTGTTTTTGAAGGCCAGTACGGCATTGTCGAGGGCGCGGACAAACTGTTTCCGGTGGATGTCTTTATCCCCGGCTGCCCGCCGCGCCCCGAAGCCTTGATCGAGGGGATTTTAGAGCTTGAGGAAAAGGTGACTGGTTCCCGCAGATGGCCAAGAGTGGAGGTGGGCTGATCATGAATGGTGGTGCGATCAAAGAGAAACTAGCCGCCGGCGGGGTTCTGGCAGTTAACGAAACCGAGTATGCCCGCAAAGGCTTTGCCCTGGACATGCAGGTCGCCCCAGAGCAGCTGCTCGCCGCAATCTCGGTGCTGGATGCGGCAGGATTTTTTATCGAGGCCATAACCGGAGTGGACTGGTTGGGCGAGCAGGCCGCCCTGCGCAAGGAAGCGGAGACAAAAGCGGCGACCGCAGCCAAGGCGAAAGCCGAGGCCGCTGTTGCGGCCGGAGAAGAGCCGCCCCCCATCGAGCCGGCTACCGAACAGGGCGAGCTTGCCGAAGACGCGCTGGAGGCGGTGTATGATTTCAATCACTACGAGGCGCTCTGCCGGGTGACGATCAGAACCAGGGTGCCTAGGAGCAAACCGGAGGTTCCCACAATTTCGTCGATCTATCCCGGCGCCAACTGGCATGAGCGGGAAACCCATGATTTCTTCGGGATCACCTTTGTCGGTCATCCCTGTCTCGTGCCGTTGCTGCTGCCGGAAGATGCCGATTTTCATCCCCTGCTGAAGGATTTCCTCCCATGAGCGCTTTGATCCAAAGTCAAGCCAATGAAACTTTTGTCTTAAACCTTGGTCCGCAGCATCCTGCCACCCATGGGGTTTTGCGGGTCAAGCTGACCATGGACGGCGAGTACATCGTCGAGGCGGAGCCGGTCTTGGGCTACATCCACCGCATGCACGAGAAGATGGGGGAGAACCGCACCTGGGCTCAGTTTCTGCCCAACACCGGGCGGATGGACTATCTCCATGCCCTGGCCTTCAACCATGGCTATGTCGCTCTGGTGGAGCGGGCAGCCGGCATAACGGTGCCGGAGCGGGCTGAATACCTCAGGGTGATCACCACCGAGCTGAACCGGGTTTCCAGCCATCTCCTCTGGTTTGGCGCCTTTATCCTGGATCTGGGCGGCTTCTCCCCGTTGCTCTATGCCTTTGACGACAGGGAGCATATCCTGGACCTGTTGGAATCGGTGACCGGATCCCGCCTCACCTATTGTTATTTCCGTTTCGGCGGGGTGTACAACGATATCGATGATAATTTTGTCCCCGGCGCTCGGGCTTTTATCAAGCGGCTGCGCGAGCGGATGCCCATGTACCATAATCTGGTGACCAAGAACATCATCCTGATGAAGCGACTCCAGGAGGTCGGGCCGATCTCCGCTGAGATGTGCCGCAAATACGGGGCAACCGGGCCGGTTTGCCGGGGATCCGGGATCAATTTTGATGTGCGCAAGCATGAGCCATATTCCATTTATCCGGAAATGGACTTTGAGGTGCCGGTCTACGAGCAGGGCGATTCCATGGCCCGCTATATGGTGCGGATGGACGAGATCGAACAGAGTCTGCGCATTGTCGAACAGGCCCTGGACAAACTGCCAGAAGGCCCGGTGATGGCCGAGAAGGTGCCCAAGATCCTCAAACCTCCCAAAGGCGATTATTATCATGCCGTGGAAACGGCGCGCGGCTCATTCGGCGTACGGGCGGTCAGCGATGGTGGCAACATTCCCTACCGGTTGAAACTCCGTTCCCCAACCTTTTCCAATTTGAGTCTCTTTGGCGAGGCCTGTCGGGGCATGTTGCTGCCCGACGCCCTTGCCTTGATGGGCAGCCTGGATTTGGTTATCCCCGAGATAGACAGGTAAGGAGGGCGCGGCCACATGGCACCACATCTGCTTTGTCATCGGCCTGCTCATGTGCAACAGCACACTTCGCAGACCTCTTTCGCGCATCTGCGGCACCCTGTGGCCGCTTATTCTTGGGCCAGCCTTTTTTGCAGGCTTTGCCGGGGAAATTGTAGCAGGGTAAAGGAGCTGGGTTATGCATGTTGATCCTGAAATACTGCGGTTAGTGGCCTTCCTGGTTGGAGTGATCGCCTTCGCCGCCTTGAACGCCGCCTATCTCGTCTGGCTGGAACGGAAAGAGGCTGCGCATATCCAGCGGCGGATTGGGCCCAAGGAGGTCGGCCCATTCGGCCTGCTCCAGCCCCTGGTCGACGGCATCAAGCTGATGACCAAGCAGCTCATCGTTCCGGCCGGGGTTGATCCGGTGCTGTTCAAGATCGCCCCGATCCTGGTCATGGTTCCGGCGATCATGAGCTTTGTCGCCATTCCTTTCAGCGACACCCTGGTGGCGAGAAATCTTGATCTCGGCCTGCTGGTAATTTTTGCCTTTGCCTCGGTGAACGTCCTCGGCCTGCTTTTGGGGGCCTGGGGGTCGCGCAACAAATACGCGGTTATCTCCGCGGCCCGTGTGGTTTCTCAGAACGTGGCCTACGAGATTCCCATGCTGGTCACGGTGGTCACCCTGGTGATGATCAGCGGCACCATGAATCTCAGTGAGATTGTCGGCTTGCAGATGGGCGGCTTTTGGCACTGGAATATCCTCAATCTTGCCGCCAGCCCCCTGATGCCGGTGGCTTTTTTGATCTTCTTTGTCTGCATGCTGGCGGAGACCAACCGGGCTCCCTTCGACATGGCCGAGGCGGAGAGCGAGCTGGTGGCCGGCGCTTTTACCGAGTATTCGGGCATGGGCTTCGGCGTCTTTTTCATGGGCGAGTATGCCAATATCGTCATCGGCGCCAGCGTGGCGACCATCCTTTTTCTGGGCGGCTGGGATTGCCCCTTTGGGCTTTTCCCCGGGGTGCATTGGTTCCTCATTAAGATGTATTTCCTGATCTTCACCGTCATCTGGATCCGCTGGACCTTCCCCCGGACAACCTTTTACGGGCTGCTCAATCTTTCCTGGAAGATTTTGATCCCGATCTCTTTTGTTAACCTGATTCTTACCAGTGCCATGTTGAAGGTGTTTTAACCATGAGCGACTATCTGAAAGAGATTATCAGCGGGACCTGGAGCCTGTTCGTCGGCCTGGGGATTACCATCCGGTACTTTTTTCAGCCGGTGGTGACGGTGCAGTATCCGCACCAGACTCTGCCCATGACCCCGCGCTTCCGGGGGCATACCGAGTTGGTTCCCGATCCGGAAAGCGGCGGACCGCTGTGCATCGTCTGCGGCATGTGCGAGAAGGCCTGTCCCTCGAACTGCATCACGGTGCGGGGCGAAAAGCGCGAAGGGGTCAAGGGCAAGGTGCTGACCGAGTACACCCTGGATTTCACCAGGTGCAGCCTTTGCGGCCTGTGCGTGGAGAGCTGCCCCGTCACTCCCACCAAGGCGATCACCTTTTCCAGGGATTACAATCTCGCGGGCGTCAGCAAAGAAGCGTACATCTTTGATCTCAAAAAACGTCTGGAGGCAGAGAACCGATGATCTCCCTGTTCAGCGCAGAAGGCCTTGCCGGTCTCTTGTTTCTCGGCTTCATAGGGCTGACCCTGGCCGGGGCCATTATTGCCACCTCCGCCTGCAGCCTGATCCGCAGCGTGGCCGGGCTGGCCCTTTGTTTTCTCGGGGTGGCCGGGCTCTACTACTATCTCAACAGCCCCTTTGTCGCCTTGATGCAGATCCTGATCTATGTGGGGGCCGTCTGCGTCACCATCATCTTTGCCGTGATGCTGGCGGAATCTTCGGAGCTTAAGCGGGTGACCCGGCGCAACGTGCTGGTCGGCCCTCTGGCCTTTCTGGCCAGTGGCCTTCTGGTCTGGGGTCTGGTGGGGTTGGCTTGGAAAACCCAATGGCATCCTGCCATTTTTTATGTGGATAACTGGGGGACGGTTGAGAACCTTGGCCAGTCCTTGCTTACCATCTACAGCATGAGCTTTGAGCTTATTTCCGTGGTTTTGCTGGTGGCGGTGGTCGGCTCGCTGGTCCTGGCCCGGCAGGGGAGGGATAAATGATGGATATTCTTGGGCTTGGCAACAGCCTGCACACTTATCTGGTGATCGCCGCCCTGCTCTTCGGTATCGGCATCTACGGTCTGGTCCAGCGCCAGACTTTCATCGGCATGCTGATCTCTGCGGAACTGATCTTAAGTGGGGCATCGCTTAATTTCATGGCCTTTAACCATTTTCTGGCGCCCGATCCCACGGTGGGCCAGCTTTTTACCCTGTTCATCATGGCCATTGCCGCTGCTGAGGCGGCCATTGCCCTGAGCATAATCATTGCCGTCTATCGGAACTACAAATCCATTGACACCGAAGATGTCACGGATCTGCAAGGCTAGAAAGGAAGTAACTATTCAGCAGCACCGCATCTGCGTTGTTATCAGCCTGCTCATGGGCACCAGCACACTTCGCAGGCTTCTGCCTAGCAGCTACGGCACTGCTGAATAGTTACGGTTTGGGTTGTTTTTGTTCGTTTCCGGCCTTGAGCTGGATAGTTACGCGGAGACAAGGATAAAACTATGCTGCAACGTATCAATCTGGTCCCCGGCGTTTCCGCTACCGCCCGCCTGCGCAGGCTCATGCCGCTGTTGTTGGCTGTTGCCCTGCTGCTTATCGCCACTCTGTTCTCGGGAGAATACTGGTGGCTGCAACGGCGCAGCGCCTTGCTGGCAAAGGAAATTACCTCTCTGGAGAGCGCGGCCGGAAAAAGCGAGGAATTGCAGAGTTCCGTTCAGCAGTTGACCAACCAGATTGAAACGCTGCGCAAGCAAGTGACCCTGACCGCCGATCAGGCCGACCGCCTGGCCGGGCATCTTTTTCTGAAAACGGATTTCTCTGATATCCTGGCGGAGGTCGGTCAGGTCATGCCGTCGTCTTTGCGCGCTGAAAAAATCGCCATTAACCGGGATGGCGGCAGCATTGAAGGCCTGGCCTTGCATTATCCTGATTTGCCGCAGTTGGCCGACAAACTGCGCCGGAACAAACGTTTCACCTCCGTGTTGATCAAAGAGATTGACCGGACCAGCGAAGCGAACGACAGCCCCTTTCGCTTTGCCATCACTTTTCAACTGCGCTCTGACCAGCGGCCGCAAACATAAACCTGAGGAGACGGATGCCAGCTTTTGATCTCAAGCAAAGCCTGGAACAGCTGCGGCAGTTATTTTCCAAGCTCCAGAATGATCCATCTCTCTTGGCCGAACTCCGCCAACTTGGCCTGGGATTGTTAGTCTGCCTGGCTGTGGCTTATGGTGTCCACAGCTTGTTGCTGGAGCCACAACAGCGAAAAATCCATAAACAGCTTGCCACCCTGCAGCAACTGCGCAGCACCGCCGCCGGAGAAATTACCCCGATACTGGATGCCGGCCGCCGGAAATTAAACCAAGAAATCATGCAGATCCAAGAGGAAAAAGCGGTTCTGGAACTTAAAAAGAATTTTTTGAACGAACAGTGGCGGGGGTTGGGCGATGAAGAGCTCTTCACCCGGTTGATCATGACCCTGGATTCCACGGCGCCGGTTTCTCTGGAGGGACGTTTCAAAAAATTAAACTATCTCGATCCTCAGATCCGAGAAGATTTCATCGTCCACCCGATCAGACTGACCGGGGTTGCAGCCTTTCCGGAACTTCTCTCCTATTTGCGTTATCTTGAAGAACGACCGGAGGTCGGCATTATAGATGATCTGGCTCTTGAACTGGTGCCGGTGGAGGGTTACGAAAAAGCAGGAAAAATCACCTACAGCCTGACAGTAGGCCGGGTTACTCCGGAATTACGGGAGGCAAAATGAAACCGCGTTTCAGGATTAAGGGCCCCGAGCAGGTTGGATCGGCGAAGGTTCGAAGAACAGCGTTCATTTGGTTGCTGAGCTTGCTGATGGTTAGCGCCTTTTTCGTTATAGTGGCCGCGGCCGATGCTCTGCCAGCCAAGGTGCTCCGTCTCCGCCCGATAACCGCCGACCAGAAAAAAAACGCGCCACCCTCGCGCGATCCTTTTAATTGGTCGCAGAAACAAATCGCTGAATTTCGGGAACGTGATCCCCCGATCAAAGCCGCCATTGCCGCAGGCCTGACCTTAAACGCCATTATCTGGGAGCCCCACCAGGCTTTGGCGGTCATTAACGGCAAGACCACCGGGGTAGGAGATAAAATCCTGCCGGCAGGTGAGCGGCGAAGGCAGGCTACCATTTTAGAGATCATGATAGAAAAAGTGGTCTTCGAATTCGATGGCGCTTATCATACCTTGTGGCTGGAACCAGGTTCCGGCCTGCCGTCCGCCCCAAAAGTATTGCCCAGCCAAGGCCCGATCGGGAACCAAACCAGAGGAACAGACCGACGATGAACAGACCGCTGACCCTGCTGACCTTTATCCTGACCATGACCACGTTGTTGGCGGTTGCAAACCCTGGTACGGCGGCAGAAAACCCGACAGAAGCAACAGAACTTAAGCCCCCGGTTTCCGCGACCGTCGGCGAAAGCGAGGCGCCGCCCTTGATCGAGCGGCTCAAGGCCCATAAGGCCACCGTGCGGGCAGAGGAACTCCGGGTGGATCAACTTCTGCAGGCCATCGGTCGTCAGGCCGGGATCAACATCGTAGTGGCCGCTGATATTACCGATACCATTTCCTTCGATGTCAGAGATATCTCTTTTTATGAAGTTTTTCATTTCATTATGGAGACTCGGCAATTACGTTACCGGCAATTGAATAATGTTATTCTGGTAGAAAAGGACAAGGTTAAGGACAAGACTGAGGCTGCGGCTCTGCAGCAGGAGTTGCTGACCGTGCGGGTCTGTCCCCGTTATGGTCAAGCAAGTGAATTTATTGAACAACTTCGCCCTCTGGTCTCCACCGCCACCGGCGGAAGCATCACCGTCACCGCCCGTGACGCCTGCCTGCTGCTCAAAGATCGGAAAGAAAACCTGCAACGTCTTGAAGAATTGCTGATCGAGCTTGATCGGCCAATACCTCAGGTTCACATTGAGGCCAGAATAGTCACGGTCAATAACGAAGCCAAAAGACGTTTGGGGGTGGATTGGAATTACGATAATCTGTCTACCCGCAATCCGTTGAAGGCCGAAGCTCTAATGTCCGCAACTTCGCCTACCACCAATATCACCTTTGGCTTTCTCCGGGATAATTTAGATCTCAATGTCAAACTCCAGGCCATGCAGGACGAAAACATTGCTGACCTGCTTTCCGCTCCAAGCGTTCTGGTACTGAACGGCGAGGAGGCGATAATCAAGCAGGGCCAAGAGGTTCCTTATACAAGCAGCACCACTGCCGGCACCGGTGTGCAGAGCAACACTTTATTTCGGGAAGCAACCCTCAGCCTCAAGGTTACGCCCAGGGTCATTCAGGACGCCTTCGTCAACCTGAAGGTCCATGTCACCAACGACAGCGTGGACACAGTCAGCACAGTCGGGGATCAGCCATTGATCAATAAGCAGGAGATCAACACCCGACTTTTTCTAAAAAACGGCACTACCGTGGTGATCGGCGGAATTCTCAAGCAAAACAAAAGTAATTATTCCAATCAGGTGCCTGGTCTTGGCGATATTCCGATTCTGGGGCATCTATTCAAAAGTAACGAACATGAAGACAGCAAGCGCGAATTGTTGGTCTTTATCACCACCACTGTGGTCAATATTGAACAGTTAAGTGAAGCAGACAACACCAACCCTGACTACATCCGCAAAGAATTTGGTCTGCACAAGGATAATGCCGGCGGCAAAGGTGGAATGTGAATGAGACGGGCAGTTTCCTGATAAATTATCTGCCTTTTTTCGGGTTGGTCCGGGAACCGTTTCTCATTCCCCCGGACCGGGATGTTTTTTATCCTTCTCCGGGCCATCGCGGAGCCGAGGGGGCATTACGTTTCGGTCTTGACCAAGGAGAGGGGTTCATGGTTCTGACCGGCGAGGTGGGCACTGGTAAAACCCTGCTGTTGCGACGACTACTGGCCGGATTGCCGCAACGTTACGAGACAGCCCTGATTCTCTCACCAAACCTAACGCCACAAGAACTGCTACCGGCTATTTTCCACGATCTCGGTCAAACACCGGCTGTCGAACCAAATACCGGGATCGGTATGGATCGTCTGTTACGTCAGCTCAACGACCATCTCGCCGAGCTGGCCGCTCAGGGCCGCCGTCTGGTGGTAGTCATTGATGAAGCCCAGAATCTACCTCTGGAGAGTATGGAACAATTACGTCTGCTGTCAAATTTTGAGTCGGATACCAGCAAGCTGATTCAGATCATTCTGGTTGGTCAGCCGGAATTGCGGGACCGGCTTAACCGTCATGAACTGCGCCAGCTCCGGCAACGGATCGCGGTAGTTGAACAGTTACAGCCTCTTGCCAGTGAGGAAATCATCCATTATGTTGATACCCGTTTGAGCTGGGCCGGAGCAACCAGGCTGGAGATCAGCCGTCCCGCCCTCACCCTGCTCCAGCGTTATTGCCAGGGCATTCCCCGGTTGATTAATAAGGCCTTCAGCCGGGCTTTATTGATTGCTTACAGCCAGCACAGTCTCACCATTACCAAGGCCATTCTTCAGGAGGCCATCGCCTCCCTGGATGAATCAGACTTTTTCTGGGAAAACGGGTTGTCCAACACGCCCTCTAAACCTCAATCTATGACTGCCGGGCTACTATGAGCGCTAAACTTACCCAGAAAAAAAAGCTCGGTGATATTCTGGTAGAAAGCGGTCTGATTTCTGCCACCCAGCTTCAGCAAGGCCTTGTTTACGGCAAGGAGCATAGCCTGAAACTGGGGGATGCTCTGCAAGGCCTGGGTTTTATCAACGAAAATTCCATTGCCCGGACCCTGGCCAAACAGCTCGATATCCTCTTTATTGATTTTACCAGGGTGGTGGTTGATCCGGAAACGGCTAGAATCATACCGGAAATGGTGGCCCGCAAACACAAGGTAATAGCCCTGGGCCGCCGGCCCGGCGAAATTCTGGTTGCCTTCGCCGACCCCTTGAACATCTTTGTCACTGATGAGATATCCCGTTATATCAACAATGAAAAACTGGTTATCTGTACCGGGGTGGCTTCTCTGATCAGTGCTGCGGTGGACCAGGTTTACAACATGCAAAAACCGCGAGAGCCGGTTGCCAAGGGCGAAGATGAATCGGCAGCGGTGGCCGCGGTTAATGAAATGATCCTCCAGGCGGTGCTCTCCGGAGCCAGCGACCTGCATCTCGAACCGACGGATACTAAGGTAAGAGTTCGGCTGCGGGTGGATGGCCTGCTTCGTCAGGTAAAGGAATTTCCTCTTGAAATGCATGCCCCTCTGGTTTCTCGGATCAAGATCATTTCCCAGCTCGATATCGGCGAGCGGCGCAAACCCCAGGATGGTCGTTGCGAAATTCCGGTTTCCGGCCGGGATATTGATATCCGGGTTTCGGTCCTGCCTTTGAACAAGGGTGAGAAGGTGGTGATGCGGCTGCTTGATAAGAGCAAGGTGAAGATCGACCTTTCGGTCTTAGGCTTTGAGGCCGCCCAGTTGGCGCAGTTCGAACAACATATTGCCCGTCCGCACGAAATTGTCCTGGTTACCGGTCCAACCGGCAGCGGCAAAACTACCACCCTCTACGCCGCCCTCCATCGGATCAACAGCGTAGACCGCAATGTCATCACGGTTGAGGACCCCGTCGAATATGAGCTGGCCGGGGTCAACCAGGTTCAGGTCAACCGCAAGGCTGACCTTACCTTCGCCAACGCCCTGCGCGCTATTCTCCGTCAGGATCCGGATGTGATCATGATCGGCGAAATCCGCGATCCGGAAACTGCAGAAATCGCCATCCAGTCGGCTCTCACCGGCCATCTGGTACTGTCCACCCTCCATACCAACGACGCAGCTGGAGCGATTGCCAGACTGACTGACATGGAAATTCCCCCCTTTTTGATTGCCACCGCTGTGGGGATGGTAGTAGCGCAACGGTTGGTTCGGCGGCTCTGCCCCGACTGCCGCGAAGCCTTTACCCCGCCGGAAACAGTCCAGAAGGAAATGGGCCTGGTCTACGATGCCCGGCTGATCATCTACCGGCCCAAGGGTTGCCCAAGGTGCGACGGTAATGGCTTCAAGGGCAGATTGGCGGTGCATGAGACTCTGTCGGTTTCCCCGGCCATCGAAGAGCTGATCATGTCTCGGGCCTCCAGCCATGACATCTTTCGCCAGGCCGAGAGGGAGGGCATGATTTCGTTGCGCCGAGCCGGAATCGCCAAGGTATTGGCCGGCCACACCTCTCTTGACGAGGTGCTACGAGTGACCTTGGATGCGGTTGACTAACTCAGCGCTAAGGACTTGTTAAATGCCCGGATTTCAATATGAAGCGATGAACCAAAAAGGTGAGATTATCACCGGTTTTTTTGCCGTCGAAACCGTGGCTGAGGTGGAGGCCCGCCTGGCTCAGAGCGGTCTCAGTCCGCTCAAAATCCAAATCAGCTCTAACCAGGACGGCCCCGTAAACCTCAATATCCCAACCCTGATGGAGCGTTTGCATGGCATCAAAATCGACGATCTGATTCTTTTCTGCCGCCAGCTCTCCACCATGCTGGCTGCCGGCATCGTCATTCTTCAGGCCCTGCGGATTATCGGCCGCCAGGCGCAAAATGTTTTGCTGCGCATAGCCGCCCTGGATATCGCCGATCAAGTGGAGGGTGGGACAAAATTAAGTGACGCCTTCGCCGTCCATCACAAAGTTTTCACCCCTCTTTTTTATAATATGGTGCGGGTCGGCGAGGAAACCGGCAGCCTGGATCGTTCCTTCGACTATTTGTCCAAACTGAATGAAAATGAAAAAAATATCCAGACCAAGATAAAAGCCGCCACCAGTTATCCCAAGATCGTCATCAGTGCGCTGGTCGTGGCCATTCTCTTTCTGATGACCTTTGTGATGCCCAAGTTTGTCACCCTTTTTGCTTCTTCCAAGCATGGACTGCCTTTACCGACGAAAATCCTGATCGCAGGCAGCAACTTTATCACCGGCAATTTCATCATTCTGTTTTTTATAACCGCGGCCCTGATCACCGCCTATCGGATGGCCTTGCGCAATGAGAGCTTCATCTTGGCCCAGGATCGGCTGCGGCTGCGGCTGCCGATTTTTGGACCCCTGGGAATCAAGATTTACATGTCCCGTTTCTGCCGGGTTTTTGCCGTACTTACCGTAAGCGGCGTAGACATTGTCCGCGCCTTGGATCTGGCTGGGGCCGCCCTGGGAAATCGAGTCCTTGCCGGGATGATGGAAAAGATTCGCCACGAGGTGGAGCAAGGCCGGCATCTGTCTGAGGCTATGGCCGATTATCCGATTCTGCCTTCTCTGGTGAGAGAGATGCTGGCGGTGGGCGAGCAATCCGGCCGGATGGATGAAATGATGGTCAAGGTGGCGGATTTCTACGACACGGAAAGCGACTACACCATCAAGAATCTTTCTACCCTGATCGAACCGGTTCTGTTACTGGCTTTAGGTGGGGTGGTGGCTATTTTCGCCCTTGCCATTTTCATGCCCATGTGGGATATGATGAACGTGGTCAAAGGCGGCGGTTAAAACTGCCGGAGACAGATAGTGACAAGCAGCGTTGGAAACAGCTGGGCAAATAAAGGGATCTACCCTAAACACAACTCTTAGGAGGAACAAATGAGCATGAAACAGGCAAAACTTGGTCAACAGGGCTTTACCATGATCGAATTAATCATGGTCATCGTTATTCTGGCAATTCTGTCGGTAGTAGCAATTCCCAAGTTTATCGACATGCGCACCGAGGCCGCAAAGTCGGCAGCCGAAGGGGTATATGCCGCCTCTCAGTCCGCCGCCGTTATCAATCATGCCGCAGTGTTAATGGGCAAGGCAGCTGCTGACAGGCCGGCTTATCACGCGACAAATTGTGCCGGCGGCCTGATTATTGACGGTGCCTGTCTGATGGCAGCCCTGGAAGGCACTCCCGAAGGATGGGCCGCTAGTGGCGCGACCATTGTCAAGGACACCTACGTTATCACCGTGGCCACGGCACAGACGGCAACTGCCAAGGCGGTCTTAAGTAAAAGCTGGTAGAATATACGAAGTGCTGAGTGTTGAGTTTTGCCTACCCCAGGAGAGAGCTGCCTGGCTATTTTTTTGCGCTCACCAGCCAAGAGGGGCAACAAATAAAAAGAAAGCCCGGCAAGTCAAGACTCGGCACTCAGCATTCAGCACTTCGCATTCAGCACGCAGCTCTCCGCTCTCCGCACTATTCTTTCTACACTCACAATTTTACCCTGAGTAGCCTGCTCTAAAAATTCAAGAAAGATTAACCGTGGCAATAAAGCCAACGATTTCCTCCACGCCGGTAAAGGAGGTCTGGTTGAAGATTTGGCGTCTGATTTCCGCCCCGCCTGGAAACCCCTTGAAATAACGGCCCGCGTGGTTTTTTATTTGCGAAGGCGGGGTGTCGGGCTGGTGTTTTGCGATGAGGGCCAGGTGGCGCTTCAGGGCCGTTTGCCTGTAATCAAGGGATGGGTTTTCTGGCGCCTCGGCGGAGAAAATCCAGGGGGCGCCCAGAGCAGCTCGGCCGATCATTACCGCGTCGCAGCCGGTTTCCGCCAGCATCCGCAATCCGTCGGCATGGGATTGAATATCGCCGTTGCCGATCACCGGGATGGACACCGCCTGTTTCACCGCCCCGATGATCCGCCAGTCCGCTGTGCCGCTAAAGCCGTCGCTCCAGGTTCGGGCGTGGACCGTGACTGCCGCGGCGCCACTATCTTCGGCCATTCTGGCGAAGTCGCCGGCTATGATGCTCTGGTGGTCCCAGCCGGAGCGGAATTTGACCGTAACCGGCACTTTGGAGTTTTTTGCAACGGCGCGAATGATCTCTGCTGCCAGGGCGGGATCTTTCATCAGGGCGCATCCCGCTCCTTTCTTGATCACTTTTTTTGCCGGGCAGCCCATGTTGAGGTCGATGAGATCAATGGGCAGTTCCGAAAGGATGGCCGCAGCCTCACCCATCACCTCCGGCTCGGCTCCGAAAAGCTGCATGGCCACCGGGCGTTCCTCGGAAACGGTTTTTAGCATCTCCAGGGTGTTTTTCTGCCGGAAATGAAGGCCGTGGCAGCTGATCATCTCGGAAACACAAAGAGAGGCGCCGTATTCCCGGCAGAGCAGGCGAAAGGCGAGATCGCTGTAACCGGCCAATGGCGCGAGGATGAAGGTGGTATCGAGGTTAAGGGTGCCGATGTGCATAGGTTTGAGGGTAGGAGGGAGCTTGCTCGCGAAAAAAAATCGCGAGCAAGCTCCCTCCTACAAAAGAGGGGCGTTCATATTTTGGGATGGAGTTGTGCCTATCTGGCGACAACTTCCTCCACCGCCTTGATCACCTTATCCACGGTGAAGCCGAAGTAGGGGAAGAGCTGTTCCGCCGGGGCTGATTCGCCGAAGCGGTCCAGGCCGATGATTTTTCCCCGGCAGCCGACATACTTGTACCAGCCGCCGGTTACCCCGGCCTCGATCACCACCCTGGCCTGGACTGCGTTGGGGAGTACGGCCTCACGGTAAGCTTCACTTTGACTATCAAAGCAGTCGGTGCTGGGCATGGAAACCACCCGGATCTTCCTGCCTTTGGCGGTAAGCTCTTTGGCTGCCGCCACCGCCAGCTCGACCTCGGAGCCGGTGGCGATCAGGATGGCCTGCGGACTGCCGTCGCAGTCGAGGAGGACATAGCCGCCCTTGGCGATGTCGGCCAGCTGCTCGGCGGTGCGGGGCTGGTGGGGCAGGTTCTGCCGGGAGAGCAGCAGGCAGGTGGGGCCGGTGCTGCGTTCAATCGCCACCTTCCAGGCCATCGCCGTTTCCACCGCGTCGCAGGGGCGCCATACCCCCATGTTCGGGATCAGTCGCAGGGTGGCGGCCTGCTCCACCGGCTGGTGGGTGGGGCCGTCTTCGCCCAGGCCGATGGAGTCGTGGGTGAAAACATACACCGAGCGCTGCTTCATCAGCGCCGCCATGCGCAGGGCGTTGCGGGCATATTCGGAAAAGATCAGAAAGGTGGCGGTGTAGGGGATGAAACCGCCGTGCAGGGCGAGGCCGTTGGCAATGGCACACATGCCGAACTCGCGGACCCCGTAATAGATGTAGTTGCCGCCGGTCTCCGTATTGATCCCCTTGCTGCCGGACCAGAGAGTAAGATTGCTGCAAGCCAGGTCGGCCGAGCCGCCGAGAAGTTCCGGCAGCAGGGGGCCGTAGCCGTTGAGACAGTTTTGCGAGGCCTTGCGGGTAGCGACCTTTTCCGCCTTGGCGTTTACCGCATCGACATAGGCCCCGGCCTGTGCCTGCCAGTCGGCGGGCAGCGTGCCGGAAAGCCGCCGCTCCAGCTCGGCAGCAAGTTCCGGGTGCGCGGCTTTATAGGCGGCAAACCGGGTATCCCATTCTGCTTCACGGGCGGCACCCTTGTCTTTGGCATTCCAGCCGGCATAGATCTCCGCCGGAATCTCAAAGGCGGGGTGAGACCAGCCGATGGTCCGGCGAACCAGGGCGATCTCGGCGTCGCCTAAGGGGGCGCCGTGGCAGTCTTCCTTGCCCTGCTTGTTGGGGGAGCCCCAGCCGATTACGGTCTTGCAGCAGATGAGCGAGGGCTGGTCCGTAACAGCCTTTGCCTCGGCAATGGCCTTTTTCACCGCTTCCCCGTCATGACCATCCACACCCTCGATGACATGCCAGCCGTAAGCGCGAAAACGCATGGGAGTGTTGTCGGTGAACCAGCCGTGGACCTCGCCGTCGATGGAGATGCCGTTGTCATCGTAGAGAGCGGTGAGCTTGCCCAGGCCCAGGGTGCCGGCCAGGGAGCAGACTTCGTGGGAGATGCCCTCCATCATGCAGCCGTCGCCCAGGAAAACATAAGTATGATGATCGATAATAGCATGGTCCGGTCGGTTGAACTGCCCGGCCAGAGTTTTCTCGGCAATGGCCATGCCCACCGCGTTGGCGATCCCCTGGCCAAGGGGGCCGGTGGTGGTTTCTATGCCGGGGGCGTAGCCGTATTCCGGGTGGCCGGGAGTTTTGGCGTGGAGCTGGCGGAAGTTTTTGATTTCTTCAATGGGCAGGTCGTAACCGCTGAGGTGGAGCAGGGAATAGAGCAGCATGGAGCCGTGGCCGTTAGAAAGGACAAAGCGGTCGCGGTTGGCCCATTTGGGGTTGGCGGGGTTATGACAAAGAAAGTCGTTCCACAGCACTTCGGCGATGTCGGCCATGCCCATGGGCGCGCCGGGATGACCTGATTTGGCTTTCTGGATGGCATCCATGCTCAGGGCGCGGATGGCGTTGGCAAGTTCTCTGCGGGATGGCATGGAAGACCTCCGGGTTTTGGTTCTGCGATGATGTGGTGTCGGGGCAATGATGATTACAAAACGTTGCTATATACCTTTCCCTGCGGGATATTGCCAATCATATTTAGCTGATAGCTGATAGCTGATAGCTGATAGCTGATAGCTGATAGCTGATAGCTGATAGCTGATAGCTGATAGTACTCAATTCACCCGGACCTTGTTTTTTTCCAGTAACCGTTCAGCAGTGGTGCAGATTTGGACAAGCGGACCGGCGCTGCGTACTTCATGTACGTAAGCCGGGACGATCGTCCGAAGATGTGGTGCTGCTACGGTTACTTTTTTTCATACCGGGAGATGGCGCTGTAAAGTCGGATGTATATATCCTCGCCCAGATTTCCCACCAGGGTTTCCATTGCCTGTTTTTTGTGGGCCTCGGTCTGGAGGGAATAAGATTCTGAGAGGGCAAAGTTGGCCTGCCAGGCGGTCTTCCCGTTACTGGTGTCGACGACGGTGTAGCTGACGTTAAGGGTGGCAATGAGCGCCTGGGCCCGATCTTTGGCGTCGTAGGCCCGGCCGGTATAGCTTATCGCGTTGATTTTGCCGTTCAAGACATAATCGGCTTCCCCGGCGCTGTTCACCAGGGTGAACTGTTTGCTTTGACCGAGCCAGTCCTGGAGGGCATTGCGGATGTCGGAAGTAAGCCTGATTTCATTGGTCGGGTTGGGCCAGATTGGAATATGGAGCTTGAGGACTTTGCCCTGCTTGTCCGGCGGCAGCATATTGGGATTGTGGTAGCCGCATCCGGCTGCAAGCAGCAGGAGAAGGAGCAGGCTCAGTCCGTTAATGGAAATGATCTTCATGGTCAGGCTCGTCACCCTAAATTACAATATTGATTAGTTTGTTTGGCACGACAATCACCTTGCGTACAGGTTTGCCTTCCAGAAATTTTTGCACCTTTTCATCGGCCAGGGCCATAGCTTCCAGGTTTGCTTCGCTGGTGTCGAGAGCAACCTGAAGCTGGCTGCGGACCTTGCCCTTCACCTGGACTACGATGGTGATCGCATCCTCCCTGACCGCTTCGGCATCGTACTCCGGCCAGAGTACTTCGGCAAGGGGGGTGGGATGTTTTGTCAGCTCCCAGAGTTCGGCCGTCAGATGCGGAACCATGGGGGAGAGCAGGGCAAGCACCGCCTCGATGGCCTCGCGGATTACCGCGGGATGCGGGGCTTCGTTCGTCTCGTCTGCGGCCAGGCTGTAGAGGGTGTTGGTCAGTTCCATCACCGCACTGATGGCGGTGTTGAAATGAAATTTTGCCTCGATGTCGGCCCCGAATTTGCGGATGGTCTGATGGGTTTTTCGGTGCAGGGCAACACTTGTCGCATTCATCTCCTGGGGCAGGGAGGAGGCGGGCGCATCAAAGACCCCGAGGTTGTCGTCCACCAGGCGGAAGACTCGGTTCAGAAAGCGGTAAGCCCCTTCAACCCCCTGGTCGCTCCACTCCAGATCCCGTTCCGGCGGGGCAGCGAACAGGCTGAAGAGGCGAACCGTGTCGGCCCCATATTTTTCCACCAGCTCGTTGGGGTCCACCACGTTGCCCTTGGATTTGGACATCTTGGTGCCGTCCTTGATAACCATGCCCTGAGTGAGCAGGTTGGTGAATGGCTCATCGATGGACAGATAGCCGAGATCGCGCAGAACCTTGGTGAAAAAGCGTGAGTAGAGCAGGTGGAGGATGGCATGTTCTACCCCGCCGATGTACTGATCCACCGGTAGCCAGTAGTCGGCCTTTTCTTTAGCCAACATTCCTTCGGTGAACCGTGGGGAGGTGTATCGGGCGAAATACCAGGAGGATTCCACAAAGGTATCCATGGTGTCGGTTTCGCGCCGGGCCGGGCCGTGGCAGACCGGGCAGGTGGTCTGGTAGAAGCTCTCCAGGGTGTGCAGGGGCGATTTGCCGGATTTGTCAAACTGGATATCGGTGGGCAGGCTGACGGGCAGATCCTGTTCCGGTACCGGCATCGCCCCGCAGTGGGCGCAGTGGAGCATGGGAATGGGGGCGCCCCAGTAGCGCTGGCGGGAGATGCCCCAGTCGCGCAAGCGGAAGGTGGTGCGCTGGCAGCCGAAGCCTTTTTCCGTGGCCGCCGTGGTGATGGCGGTCTTGGCCTTTTCCGAAGCCAGGCCGGTGAACTCCCCGGATCCGACCAAGGTGCCGGTCTCTTCGTGGGCCTCGGTCATGGCGGCCGGCTCCAGACGAGCGCCATCGGGTTGGATGACGACCTTGATTTCAAGCCCGTATTTTTTGGCGAACTCGAAGTCGCGCTGGTCATGGGCCGGGACTGCCATCACCGCGCCGGTCCCGTATTCTATAAGGACGAAATTGGCCACGTACACCGGCAATCTCAGGCCGGTGAAGGGGTTGAGGCAGTAGCCGCCGGTGAAAACCCCCTCCTTTTCCACCTCATCTTCCGGGCTCTGCCGCTGTTTTTCGATCTTGATACGAGCCACAAACTCCTTGACTGAGGTTTCCTGGGTAGTGCCCGCGCTCAACTCAAGGGCCAGGGGATGTTCCGGAGCGATGGACATGAAAGTCGCGCCAAAGATCGTATCCGGCCGGGTGGTGAAAATGGTCAGAGTTTTTTCAGAGTTTTCGAGGGGGAAGTTAACCTCGGCGCCCACGCTCTTGCCGATCCAGTTACGCTGCATGGTGAGCACCTTTTCCGGCCAGCCGGGGAGGTTGTCGCAACCGACCAGCAGCTCTTCGGCATAGTCGGTGATCTTAAAGAACCAGCTGTTCATCTCTCTGGGCAGCACGGCCTGGTCGCAGCGCCAGCAGGCGCCGTCGATGACCTGCTCGTTGGCCAGCACCGTCTGGCAGGTCTCGCACCAGTTGACCGTGGTCACCTTCTGATAGACCAGCCCTTTTTCGTACATCTTGATAAAAAGCAGCTGTTCCCATCGGTAGTATTTATCGTTACAGGTGGCGAGCTCCCGGCCCCAGTCGTAGCTGAAGCCCATGCGCTGCAACTGCTGCTTCATGTAGTCGATGTTCTCGTAAGTCCACCTGGCCGGATGAGTGTCGTGCTTGATCGCCGCATTTTCGGCGGGCAGGCCGAAGGCGTCCCAGCCCATGGGATGAAGGACATTGAAGCCCTTCATCCGCTTGTAGCGGGCCACCACATCGCCGATGGTATAGTTGCGGACATGGCCCATGTGGATGCGGCCCGAAGGGTAGGGGAACATCTCCAGGAGATAGTATTTGGGCCGGCTGGAGTCTTCGCTTGCGGTGTAGGTTTTGTTTGCAAGCCAGTGGCTGCGCCATTTATCTTCGATGGCCTTGAAATCGTATTTCATATTAGTTGATCCGGGTTTTTTTGCATTTAATCCCCCCTCCCTTGATGGGAGGGGTTAGGGGGAGGGTGAAGTTGCATCCTGCCGCTCTGGCTGTTTCCCCCTCTCCCTACCCCTCCCCCGCCAAGGGGGAGGGAACTTTTAGGAGCGGTTGCGAGAAGCTCAGTTGCTAACAGGCTAACCACTACAGACTACCCACCCATTTTTATTCAGTTGAGGGAAAATCATGGCGGGCAAGATTTTCAAAGGAGGTAAAGCGGTCAATAAAGGCCAGCTCTACGGTGCCGGTTGGCCCATTGCGCTGTTTGCCGATGATGATCTCGGCAATGCCTTTTCTCGGGTTGTCTTCTGCCTTATTATACACCTCGTCGCGGTAGATGAAAACGATCACGTCGGCATCCTGTTCGATGGCGCCGGATTCGCGCAGGTCGGAAAGCTGCGGTCTTTTGTTGGGTCGGCTTTCCAGGCTGCGGTTCAGCTGGGAAAGGGCGAGCACCGGGATGCGGAGCTCCTTGGCCATGGCTTTGAGCGAGCGGGAGATGTCACTGATTTCCTGTTCGCGGGACTGGGTGTTTGCTTTGCCCCGCATCAACTGCAGGTAGTCGACCACCACCATGCCGATGTTGTGTTCGGTTTTCAGGCGCCGACACTTGGCCCGCATCTCCAGCACCGTGATGGCCGGGGTGTCGTCGATGTAGATGGGGGCCTCCGAAAGCATGCCCACCGCTCGGGTAAGCTTGGGCCAATCATGCTCTTTTAGAAAACCGGTCCGTAGCCGCTGGGCGTCAACCCGGCTGATGGAACAGAGCATCCGCATGCCCAGCTGTTCCTTGGACATCTCCAGGCTGAAGACCGCCACCGGAACCTTGTGGAGCAGGGCGGCGTTCTGGACCATGTTGACGGCCAGGGCGGTTTTGCCCATACTGGGACGGGCGGCCAAAATGATGAGGTCCGAGCGTTGCAACCCTGCGGTCATCTTGTCGAAATCGTGATATTCGGTGGGAACGCCGGTGATGTGTTCCTTGCGTTCGTAGAGCTGTTCGATATATTTGAAGGTGTCGGAAATAACGGACTTGAGCGAGTGGTAGGACTGGCCGCTCTTGGCCCGGGAGATCTCAAAGACGGTTGTTTCCACATCATCAAGGAGGCCGTCGATGTCGTCCTGTTCCTCGTAGCAGCGGCCGGCGATCTCGGTGCCGGTCTGGATCAACTTGCGGAGGATGGCTTTTTCCCGGACTATTTTGGCGTAATAAGCAATGTTTGCAGCAACCGGCACGATGTCGGTGAGGGTGGCGAGGTAGGTGGGGCCGCCGATCGCCTCAAAGCGGTTGTTGTCTTTCAACAGGTTGGAGACGGTGATGAGGTCAAGAGGTTCGCCACGGTCAAACAGGGTAATCATGGCGGAAAAGATGTGTTTATGCGCGTCGCGGTAAAAGTCTTCTTCGGTGAGAATCTCAGCCGCTCTGGGCATGGCGCCCTGTTGCAGCATGATTGAACCGAGAACGCATTGCTCGGCCTCAAGATTCTGCGGGGGTATACGGTGGGTGCTGGAAGGACCTGGTCCGGATTCCATGGAGTATCGTTTTGGCTATAATGAATGGGGGGGCGTTTTTCTGCCCCCCCCATTCGGTTATCCTGCGTTATTTCACGGTCAAGACAAGGGGGAAATGATTCTGCGGCTAACCAGCAGGTTTCAGGTCCGCCTTCTGCTTGAGAACCAGAAATTATTCCGCGGCCAGGGGCACGATTTCCACCGTGATTTCCGCGGCGATCTGGAAACCGATCTTTACCGGCACCATGGTGACGCCCAGTGTCTTGATGGGTTCGTCAAGAACGATTTTTTTCTTGTCGATTTCAATGCCCAGCGCGGCAAGTTTTTCCGCAATGTCCGCAGAGGTGACCGAACCATAAAGCTTGTTGTCGTCGCCGGAACGATGGGCAATGACCACCGTGGCTCCCGTCACCTTCTTGGCAAGATCTTCCGCCTCGTCGCGCTGGCTTTTCTTCCTTGCGACAATGGCGGCTTTTTCCCTTTCCAGAGTGGTGCGGTTTGCCTTGGTGGCAGGCACGGCGAGACGACGGGGGATCAGGAAATTGCGACCGTAGCCGTCCTTTACCTTAACAACATCGCCTTCCTCGCCAAGGGTGTCAATGGTTTCTTTTAAAATGAGTTCCATGTTGTACCTCCGGTTGAATCCCGGCCTTGCCGGATTCATTATTTCTGAAAAATGAAGACCTTGAAAAGGGCTCCAGTTTCATGGTGTGTTTCTTTATTAAGACACCGAGGTGTCATCCACATCTTTATCTTTTTCAAGCCGTTGTTTCCTGAAGTCGGCCCAGACATCCGCCAGGCCAAGCACGGCAACAAAGCCGATGCCGTAAATCTGCAAGAACAAAAGGCTGTACGTTATAATTCTGACCGCCAGGGGCAGCGACCATTTTTGCATCAGGCTCGAAACAATCGCCAACCCTTGCGAGAGATAAAGGACCAATAGCACCAAGCCCACATTCAAGCCCACGGTGTTGAACTTTTCATCCGGGACCAGAAGTGCGATGCCGCTCATTATCACCGGCCAGACCAACAATTCCGGGAGCCGCCAGTTTTTTAGCTCCTCCCGCTCTGTCCGGGATGGTTCTCTTTTTTTCAGCAACCAGCGGCCGACCAGAATGTTCATCCAGACGGTGCTGATAATCGAGGTGAGGAGCAAGGCCGGGAAAAAACGTGCAACTTGTTCCCTGAGCTGGGTGATGAAGGCCTTGATTTCTTCAAGATCACCAGCCGGGAAACGCCCTGAATCCCGGTACATCGCAAAGGTTGCTTCAAACCCCTTGTCCAGACCCTGCCGCAGTTCAAGATACGGATTGCTTTGGGTGGTCATGCCGACCAGCCAACCTGTGACCAGCCAGACCAGGACAAGATAGACAATGCTCTGGATCCCGGCCAGCTGGACCGTCTCTTTTTCCCTGTCTGCCCTGGCAAGGATGAAACCAACGGGCAGGAGAGTCAGTGAAAAAAACAGACCAGGCATGGTTCCGAACCAGAAAGTCATGCCGCCGGCAAGGCCAAGTGCCCAGGCAATAATGATTGCCCCTTGTCTTTGTCCGTAAACGCTCAGGAAGTAGTAGGCCGGCAGGGGCATCAGGCAACGAAGCCATTCAAGGCCGGCAAAAGCTGCGGGTACCGTGAAAACGAGTGCTGTGACCGCGATAGCCCATATTGTTTCTTTCTGTCTGCTTGCTCCTGTGCGCAAAAACACGATTCCTGGCTGGTTCCTGTTCTACTGCTGGGTCTGACCGGCATAAGGCAACAGGGCAATCTGGCGCGCGCGCTTGATTGCCTCGGTAAGTTGCCTCTGGTGATGGGCGCAGTTGCCATAGATGCGGCGGGGGATGATCTTGCCACGCTCCGTCACAAAATTACGCAGGGTTTTTACATCCTTATAGTCAATCATCAGGCTCTTGTCCGTGCAGAAACGGCAGACTTTGCGCCGGTTGAAGATCTTCTTTTTCTTGATAACCATGTGCTTTCCTCTTTGTTGGTTCAATATTTGGGATAGTTTAATCGCGCCTGGCGCAAAAACTATTCAGAGGCTTCTTCTGCTTCTTCTGCAGCTGCAGGGCTGGTTTCCGGCTCAGCGAGTTCTTCTGCCTTGGGGGCATCCGGAGTAAAGACTTCCTGGGTTTTTACCGTCATGTATTTGAGGACCCGATCATCGATGCGGATGAGTCGTTCCATTTCCTTGACGCCATCAGGCAGCCCGGCATATTCGACATAAAGGAAATCGCCTTGGGCTTCTTTCTTGATAGGATACGCCAACTTTTTCAGGCCCCAGCGGTCGATTCTAACGATGAGTCCGCCAAAACCTTCGATGGTTCCAGTTACCTTGTCGGAAACCGAAGAGAATTCCGTTTCTCCGGCCCCCGGCCTGACAATAACAATTGTCTCGTACCTGCGCATTGATTCCTCCTTGTGGTCATGTGGCCCTTGCTTTTTGCGTTTCATGCGAAGAGCAAGGAGGTATGTGGGAAAAAAATGTAAAAAAACAATCGCGATTGATAGCAATTAACTGTTTGTTTGTCAATCGTTTTCGTAACTATTCAGCTCAAATCCGGAAATGACTCGAACCACCCAACCGTTACTCGTTTTATGGGGATTTTGAAGGTTCGGTTTTGGTCTTTTGCCAGAGCCCCAGGAGTTCATCTGGGGCAAGGTCAGCCATCTGTTTTTCTTGTACGGCCATAATTTTTTCAAGCATGCGGAAGCGGGTCGTGAACTTGCCTGTTGCCTCATGCATGACCTCTTCTCCGTCGATATCCGCCTTCCTAGCAACCACCGCCATGGCAAAGAGGAGATCGCCGAATTCTTCCCTGATCTGTTCGCGCGACCCATGGGCAAAGGCTTTCTGCAGTTCCTGTAATTCTTCTGTTACCTTGCCGAGAGCCCCTGAGAGATCAGGCCAGTCAAAGCCTTCTCGTGCCACCCGGTCTGCCACCCGTTGGGCCCGGCGCAAGCCTGGCAGGCTTTTAGGAATGGAATCCAGATGATGCCGGGGTTGTCCTTTTTTCTCGTTTTCCTCGGCCTTTATCGTCTGCCACTGCTGGCGCAGCTCCTGCTCAGAGTCTACGATTTTACTGCCGAACACATGGGGGTGGCGACGGATCATTTTGGCGGAGATGGAGTCAATGACCTCGGAAATTGTGAAGAGATTTTTTTCCTGGTAAAGATTGTTGAGAAAAATAACCTGAAAAAGAAGATCCCCCAGTTCCTCGCAGATATGGCCAGGGTCGTCCTCATTGATTGCTTCAACCAGTTCGTGGGTTTCCTCAACAAGATAATGTTTGAAAGTTTGGGGAGTTTGTTTATGATCCCAGGGGCAGCCGTCCGGCGCTCGGAGGCGGCTGATAATCTCAAGGAGAGCAAGGAATTTTTCCGCTGTGCGTGTCATGGTCCTGCCTTTGTTGTAGGTTCGAGAGATGGTGAATAACGGCAAGTGCGTCTGGCAGCAAACATTTTGTTCGCCGGTAACTATCCAGCAGCACCGCATCTGCGTTGTTATCAACCTGCTCATGGGCACCAGCACACTTCGCAGGCTTCTGCCTGGCAGCTATAGCTGAGTTGGGCAGCTTACCTGCCCAAACGAAACTTATACCCTTTGGGTGAACGGCACTGCTGGATAGTTACAGTTTGGGTTGTTTTTGTTCGTTTCTAGCCTTGAGCTGGATAGTTACGCTCGTCGTAATCCAAGGAATATGGCGTATGGGTAATTTTTGTTTGCGTGGCAGTCGGCTGATCTTGAATTTTTTTTATATATGTCGGTTTTCCTAGCGTATGCAAATGGCATGAAACCAACAATATACCCGATTGGCGCTAATCTTCAGTCATTTTGTCGCGGCTGCTAATATTTCTCCTGGCAGGGATTGAAAAAATCATCCATCTGCTATACCTTGTAAAAAGAGATTTTATTGGATATAGATCATTTCTTCATCGAGAAGACGGTTTGTTTCTCATTGCTTTTTTAACCTGTGCGAGGTGAGTAGCCATGGCAAAGAAGGTTGTACTTGAAAAAAATAAGGATGTGGCGAGGATCGATCAGGAAGACAAGCGGACCCATGGCTGGTATGTTCGGGTTCGTTTTCAGGGGACAACGCATTCTAAATTTTTTTCCGATGGCAAATGTGGCGGACGTTACTCAAGTCTGCTTGCCGCCCTTGCCTGGCGAGATACCACGGAGAAAAAGATAGGGAAAATCAGAACCGACAAACATCTGGTAACGGTGAGCAATACCACCACCGGTGTGGTCGGTGTCCGGTTTAACGAGAAGTTGAACCGGTATGAAGTGAGTTGGGTTAATCGTGTTGGCAAGCAGGGTAAGACTTCCGTTTCCGTGAATAAAAACGGAAAGGAAAAAGCCTTCAAGATGGCCTGCGAGATCCGAAATCTAAAAGAAGCGGAACGGCTCGGCGTTTAGAGGGCTGTTGTGCTTTTTTTGCGACACTTGCGCGAGACCTTGTGCTGACAGGGTTTTTGTCTCGGTCTGCCGTGTTTCTTGATTACGTAGTGTGGTCCAGAAACGGGCATAGTTCAAGCGGCGTGGAAAGTAAGGCTTGGGCGCCATTTTTTTTCAGCTCTTCTGCGGTGCGAAAACCCCAGAGCGCTCCGATGGCAAACATCCCGGCAGACCGCGCTGTTTGCATGTCGGTGTTGGTGTCGCCCAGATAGATAAAGTCAGCCGGTTTACGCTGTAGCAGGGCAGCGATACGCAATGCTCCGGCAGGGTCAGGTTTTCTGGGAAATGTTTCCCTGGCTCCTGCAACTGCGACAAAATGCCAGTCAGGCAGAATCTTCCTGACTACTTCCTGGGTTAACTCGTCGGGCTTGTTTGAGAGGATTGCCATAGGTATCTGCCGGGTTGTAAGAGCATCTAACAACTCGGCAATGCCGGGATAGGGTCTGGTCGTGTCTGCCCAGTGCAAGGAGTATTCCTGCCGCATTTTTCTGGCACAGTCCTGAACAAGGTCCTCTTGCTGGGCCTCAGCCGGCAGGGCACGCTGGACCAGACTGATTATTCCATCCCCGACAAAATAGCGGTAGGCTTGTATTGGATGGGGTGGAAGCCCCTGTCCGGTCAGAACACGATTCATCGAATCAGCCAGGTCGACGAGGCTGTCAACGAGGGTGCCGTCCAAATCAAAAAGCGCACACTTTCGGTGAGTCATAGGGGTGCAGTGGTGTCTGGGTTTATTTGCTGGAACAGGCCTTGGCGTCAGCCAGCAAATTCAGAATTCGCCGGCCAACCTCCAGCCTTGCCCGGAGCAGCGAGGGTTTTGCCGGTTTGACCAGGTAGTCGTCCGCCCCGCCTTCCAGAGCAAGGACTTGTTCCTCAATGGAGCTGCGGGCACTGAAGATGACCGTGTAGACATAGGGGCCGTTCGTGCGCATCCTGATTCGTTGGCAGACCTGGATGCCGCTGAGGCCCGGTATGTTCCAGTCCAGAATGGCCATGGTGATGCTTGGGTCAGTTTCCAGGGTGTTCCAAGCCATGTCGCCATTATCCGCCTCGACCGGTTCGTAGCCCCATTTCACTAGAAAATTATTCAAGCCCTTGCGCACCACGGGGTTATCTTCCGCGACCAGAATTTTATGGCGTTTTGGCGTTTTGGTTGTGGCTGTCTCTTGTGCGGCTTCTTCTTTCATGGGATTGGCTCAACGGTTGGCAGGTTTGCCTGTAAAGGGAAATTCAAGTCTTTGCCGGATTTTTACATAAAAAAATGTTATGGTGCAAGACAAAACCCGGGTTGGCCAGGGTTTGTTTGAATTGTCAGGTGAAATCATTTGGTTACCTCATCAGGTGTGGCGCTAAATGATTGTCTCCGGCTTGGTGTCTTTCTTCTTGACTCTCTATCCTAATCGCACTATTCTTTACGAGTTTTAGTTGCCATGCAGTGTTGCGCATTCCGCAGGAAGCGAACTTGTTTTTTCTGATTCCAGAGAGATCATTGCCCTGGAATCATAACAGGGTGTTTTTGGGTTTAATAAAAAATTTTAAGGAGGATCATCATGTCAGTTTGTGTTGTTGGCCATTCAAATCCCGATACCGATTCCGTTGCCGCCGCCATTGCTTACGCCCATTACTTGAAGGCGACCGGTACTGACGCCGTTGCCTGCATGCAGATCGAGGCAGACAAGCTGAACCCCGAGAGCACCACGGTTCTCAAAAACTTTGGCCTGGCCGCCCCCCAGACTATGATGGACGCTGCGGGCAAGAAGGTTGCCCTGGTAGATTTCAGCGATATCGGGCAGGCGCCGGCAAACATCAAGGACGCCGAGGTTGTCGCCATTGTTGATCATCACAAGATCGGGGACATCACCACCAACAACCCCATCGTGTTCAACGCCCAGCCGGTTGGTTGCACCTGCACCGTGCTGTATGAGATGTTCAAGAACAACAATGTCGCTCTACCCAAGGATATTGCCGGCGCTATGCTTTCCGCCATCCTGAGTGACACCGTGAACTTCAAGTCCCCCACCTGCACCGCTCCTGACAAGGCTGCGGTTGCCGCGCTGAAGGACATTGCCGGCGTTGCCGACACCGATGCCCTTTTCATGGAGATGCTGAAGGCCAAGTCTTCCATTGACGGTATCCCCATGAAGGATCTCGTCTTCCGTGACTACAAGGATTTCGACATGAACGGCAAGAAGGTTGGCATCGGCCAGCTCGAGCTTGCCACTCTTGAGCAGGTTGCCGGCATTCGCGCCGACCTGTACAAGGCTCTTGAGGATCTCAAGAAAGATGGCCGTCACTCCGTATTGTTCATGCTCACCGATGTTGTGAAAGAAGGCACCGATCTGTTGGTTGTTTCCGACGAGCCAGCGGTTATTGAGCAGGCTTTCGGCGGCAAGATTGCCGGTAACTCCATGTGGATAGATGGCATGATGAGCCGTAAGAAACAGACCGTTCCGCCGTTGCAGAAGGTTTTCGGCTGCTAATGCACTGAATTTATTGTAATCGCAGAAAGCCGCGATTACAACGGTTGTCGCTGCGTAACCATTTTATTTTGTGTCTCGGACCTGTAACTTTTTTCTTTTTTTACGAGACCATCAGTTTTCAGGTTGTTTCGTTTTTCTTTAGGCCCTCGGACGGGATTTCTCGTCCGAGGGCCTTTTTTTTTGGCACCCAATAAGTTCGCGGCTGTTGGCATTGTCGGTAACTACGTGGAAGTTTAAAATTTGTTATTCATTAAATAATGCCGTAGCGGGAAGACAGGGGAATGGCGCATCATCAATGCGTAAAAACAGACAGTTACCGCCAGGCCTGCGCAGCGGGGCCGACTCTTTTGGTAATCGATAATTCCGTCTGCTGTCTTGACAATGAAAAAGAGCATACTTATTGTTGAAAACGAAATTAAGACTGCTTGAAAAAATCAAGTTATTGCAATGGGATACAGTTGGATTTGAAATCCCACTGTTTTATCGTGCCGGAAAGGAGATACGGGTGGCTGAACAAGAAGAAAACAAAGAAGATGGTATTGAGCAGGAGGGCTTCGGAGAAGACCAGGCCGAGGCGGGCGACCTCTCGGTTCAGCTGGTAAAAGCTCTGGAAAAAAATCGGGAACTGGAAGACAAGCTGCTTCGCTTGGCGGCTGAGCAGGATAATTTCAGAAAAAGGATGCAGCGTGAGCGGGAAACATCGCTCAAGTATGCGGAAGAAACCATTCTTCGGGAGATTCTGCCTTCCCTTGATAATCTCGAGCGTGCGGTTGAGCAGTGCAAGTGTTCTCCTGATGCTGGGGCTCTTCTGGCCGGGGTGGAAATGACTTGCAAGGGGCTGCTCAATACCCTGGAAAGATTTGGGGTGAAACCCATGGCTGGTGAGGGGCAACCCTTTGACCCGAATTTTCATGAAGCCGTGGCCATGGAACCCAGCGTGGAAGTACCGGAGAATCAGATTTTGCAGGAATATCAGAAAGGATACATGTTTAAGGATAGACTTATCCGGGCGGCCAAGGTCGTCGTTTCAAAGGGTAATGTTGAAGAATAATTGAGGGTGTTTAAGCCCGCTAGGTAAGGAGAATATGAGATGGGAAAAATTATTGGCATTGATTTGGGGACAACAAATTCATGTGTCGCGGTGATGGAAGGCGGCGAGCCCAAGGTTATCGCTAACGTGGAAGGTAACAGAACAACGCCTTCGGTGGTGGCTTTTTCCAGCAGCGGCGAGCGGCTGGTGGGCCAGGTTGCCAAACGGCAGGCAGTCACCAATCCGACCCGCACTCTGCATGCGATCAAGCGTCTTATCGGGCGCAAATTCAGCGATGCGGAAGTGAAAAAGAGTATCGAGATCAGCCCGTTTAAGATCGTTAACGGCAAGGAGGGCGACGCAGCGGTTGAGGTTGACGCTAAGGTTATGACCCCGGCCGAGATCTCCGCCATGATCCTTACCAAGATGAAGCAGACCGCGGAGGAGTATCTGGGTGAGGAAGTTACCGAGGCGGTCATCACCGTACCTGCGTATTTCAACGATTCCCAGCGCCAGGCCACCAAGGACGCGGGCCGGATTGCCGGCCTCAACGTGCAGCGGATCATTAACGAGCCCACTGCCGCGGCCCTGGCCTACGGCCTGGACAAAAAAGGTGAGGAAAAGATCGCTGTCTTCGACTTGGGCGGCGGCACTTTTGACGTCTCGGTGCTGGAGATCGGCGACGGCGTGTTCGAGGTGAAATCCACCAACGGCGATACCTTTCTCGGCGGCGAAGATTTCGACATGCGTATCGTCAACTGGATTGCTGATGAGTTCAAGCGTGATCAGGGCATTGATCTGCGCACCGACAACATGGCCTTGCAACGCTTGCGGGAAGAGGCGGAAAAGGCGAAGATGGAGCTTTCCACCACCATGGAGACCGACATCAACCTGCCCTTTATCACGGCGGACGCCTCCGGGCCCAAGCATCTGCAGATGAAACTTTCCCGGGCCAAGCTGGAAGGGCTGGTGGAGGACCTGATTGAGCGCACGGTTAGACCATGCCAGATTGCCCTGAAGGATGCCGGGATCAGTGCGGCGGACATCGACGAGGTGATCCTGGTCGGCGGTATGACCCGGATGCCCAAGGTGCAGGAGAAGGTCAAGGAGATCTTCGGTAAGGATCCCCATAAAGGCGTGAACCCCGACGAGGTCGTGGCCATCGGCGCCGCAGTGCAGGGCGGGGTACTCAAGGGCGATGTCAAGGACGTGCTGCTCCTCGACGTTACCCCGCTCTCCCTCGGCATCGAGACCCTGGGCGGGGTGATGACCAAGCTCATCGAGAAGAACACCACCATCCCGACCAAGAAGAGCCAGGTTTTCTCCACCGCGGCGGACAGTCAGCCCGCGGTTTCCATCCACGTGCTCCAAGGGGAGCGCGAGATGGCGGCCAACAACAAGACCATCGGCCGCTTCGAACTGACCGATCTTCCTCCTGCCCCGCGCGGGGTGCCGCAGATCGAGGTTACCTTTGATCTCGACGCCAACGGCATTCTCCATGTTTCCGCCAAGGATATGGGGACCGGCAAGGAGCAGTCCATCCGGATCACCGCCTCCAGCGGCCTTTCCGAGGAGGAGATCAAGCGGATGCAGAAGGACGCCGAGGCTCATGCCGACGAGGACCGCAAGCGCAAGGAGTTGGTCGAAACCAAGAATCAGGCCGATTCCATGATCTACGCCACGGAAAAGAGCATGAAGGATCTGAGCGACAAGGTTGACAGCGAGACCAAGAACAAGGTGCAGGCCGAGATCGACAGCCTTAAGAAGCTCATGGAGTCCGAGGATGTCGAGGCGATCAAGAAGGGGCTTGAGTCTCTGACCCAGGCCTCCCACAAGCTCGCTGAGATGATGTATGCCCAGGCGACCAAGGACAAGACGGCGGAAGACGCTGGTCAGGCCGGTGGTGGGGCAAAGAAGGATGACGATGACGTGGTGGACGCTGATTTTGAAGAAGTGAAGTAAAGAGCTGCCAGGCAGTAAGCGTTTCCATAATCGAGAGAATTTTTAAGCCAAGGGGGGAGCAAAAAGCTTCCTCCTTGGCTTTTTTTGTGCGACCTGCTGCGTCTCAGGTTCTGCCGTTCATGGATTGCCGCAGCGGAGGCGGGCAAGAGCCTCGGGAAAAATAAAATTATCATCCTGGTCTGCGGTGTGACAGCGCAGGCAGGTATCCTTGGTCGGCCGGTTAGGTTTGGCGCTTTGTGGCCGGGCGGCATGCTGCCTGCTCGGGCCATGACAGGTTTCGCAGCCAACCTGACGGAGGTCAGCAGCCAGGGTGAGCACTATTTCTTCAGATTGGCCAAAAGCGCCCGTTACATGGCAGGGAAGGCACTTAGTATTGAACGGTTGCCCTTTGCGCTCCAAGGTGGTGTAAGCGGAGGCGTGTCTGGTGTTGAGCCATTTCTTGAACTGCGGGGCGTGGCAGTTCTGGCAGGCGGTGCTTCCGGCATGATTCTCCGGGAAAACCCCCTGGCTCTGAGCGAGGGGCGTTGCGGCTCTGGCCTTGGCCGCTAGCTTGCCGAGCCGGTTTACTTCGTTGGTGGTGGTCTCGACAATGGCGCGAACCGCCGGGTTGTCGGGGAGTTCCTTCCGCATGGCTTCAAAGCGGTAGCTGAAGGATGAGAACTGAGCGCGGCTGGCATTTCTGGCGTTTTGTTCTGCAAGCAGGCGGGCTATCTCCTGGTCCAATCTTTGGCGCTGGGTAAGCAGGGCCTCATATGCGGCGAGAACATCGGCTTGATCCTTGAAGGCAACCTTCGGGTCCCCGTTTTTTCGGTAGCGGCCTATCTGCCACCCCAGGCGGTCCAACTCCTTTCTTTTATCCAGCAGCAGATTATCCGCGCTTGGATCTCCCCATTTTTTTGTTTGTGCGTTCCAGTGTATCTCCAGGATGCCGACGGCTTTTCCCTGCTGCTCAATTTGGGTGATCAGGGTGTTGTTGATCAGTTCCGGCGGCAGATTGCCGGAGGCGCTCCCGCTTTGCAGGATGAGATGGATCTCCGGATGCCTTTCGGCGATTTTTTTGTTCACTGCGGCCGGAAAGCTGGAAAGCAGGATCAGCATATCTGCCCTTCCTTTTAGCAGGGAAATCTCTTTGGGGAGTACCTCTTCCCAGGAAAGTATTACGGCATTGTCTTTTTCCGTCAGTAGATCATTTGTGCCCTGGTTGCCGGTAAGCCCGATAACAGCGAGATTCATTCCGGCCATGGTGAGTAAGGTGTGCGGCTTGAAATACGGTTTGCCCGAAGTGCGGCTGGCAAGGTTTGCACTCAGCCAGGGGAAGTCTGATTTCTGCTGAAGTGCTAGGAGAAAGGGCAGCCCCGCAGCAAGATCCTGCCTGGCAACGCCGAGCGCGGCAAAAGACATCTTGCTATATGCCGAGACAATGCCCTTCGCCGTGGTAGTGAGTCGCTGGACCTGGTCCGGCGGTATTTTTTCCTCCTTGAAAAGCAGGGCGCCGCTGTCCAGAGCCAGCACCCCGTTTTTTTTCTCCCGCAATTCAACCAGTTGTTGTGCTTTCTTGGGCAGACCGCCCAACTGATTGCTCTTTCAGCCGCAGGGCTCGGTCTCCCCCCGGACATCATTGGAGAAAAAAAACGTTAGCTCATGCAAGCCGGCAGGCGGGTTACCGCCGTTCGTTTTTTTCCCCGCCGCTTCCGCGGTGAAGGGTTGCGTGAGCGAGATAAGGAGAGCAAGCAGTAAAACGGTAGATTTGTTCATGGGGGTCTGCGCCTCGGTGGTAACGGTTATTTTTTTCGATCTCGCAGCAGCTGCCGCCATTTGCCGAGGCGATCGCGGATGACTGCTTCGTAGCCCCGGTTTGTGGGTTGATAATAGATCTTTCCTTCAAGTTCAGCCGGTAAATGATGTTGGTCCACCAGGGCATGCGAGTCATCGTGGGCATACTGATAGCCCTGGCCATAGCCAAGGTCCTTCATCAGCGCGGTTGGCGCATTGCGGAGATGGAGCGGCACCGGCAGGCTGCCGGTGCGTCTGATGTCGTGCATCACCGTGTTGTAGGCGGCATAGACGGCATTGCTCTTGGGGGCGGTGGCAAGGTAGGTTGCGGCCTGGGTCAGGGCCAGTTCGCCCTCGGGGCTGCCCAGGGTCTGATAGGAATTCCGGGCATTCAGGGCAACCGAGAGGGCCTGGGGGTCCGCATTGCCGATGTCTTCCGAGGCGAAACGGATCAAGCGGCGGGCCACGTACAGGGGCTCCTCTCCGGCGGCGAGCATCCGGCACAGCCAGTACAGGGCTCCATCCGGATCGCTGTCCCGCAGGCTTTTGTGCAGGGCCGAGATCAGATTGTAATGCTCCTCTCCGTTCGCATCATAGCGCAGGCTTTTGCGCTGGATGGCTTCTTCCACCGTGCCCAGGGTTATTTGCCGCATGCCGGTGGCATCGGGTTCGGCGAGATTGGCGGCGATTTCCAGACTGTTCAGCAGGCTGCGGGCATCGCCGTCGGCAATCCTGGCCAAGTGGGCGGCAGCCTCCGGCTCCAAGGCAATCTGCCAAGAGCCCAGCCCTTGGTCCTGGTCCGTGACGGCCCGCTGGAGAATGGTCTGCAGATCATCCGGGCCTAGCGGTTCAAGAACCAGAACCCTGCACCGGGAAAGAAGCGGGGCGATAACATGGAAAGAGGGATTCTCGGTGGTTGCACCGATGAGCGTCAGCAGGCCGCTTTCCACATGGGGGAGAAAGGCGTCCTGTTGGCTTTTGTTGAAGCGGTGGATTTCGTCTACAAAAAGAATGGTGGCGGTGTTGCGCTCTTCCTTGGCTGCCTGGGCCTGGGCCACGATCTCCCGAATCTCCTTGACCCCGGAGAGTACGGCGGAAAAAAAAGCAAAATCAGCGCCGGTTGTTTGGGCCAGAATTCGGGCCAGGGTGGTTTTGCCGGTGCCGGGCGGCCCCCAGAGCAGCAGGGAGGGCAGGTATTTCTGCTGGATGAGCCGTCTAAGAAGCTTGTCCTCTCCCAGCAGCTGCCTTTGCCCGACAAAATCATCTATCGTTTGCGGCCGCAGGCGTTCTGCCAGGGGAGCGATGTGTGGGGCAGGTTGTCGGGCCATGGCTCTTTATCGGGCGGTAGGAAGGGATTGATGAAGTAATTTTACAAAACAGTATGCCAGAAATTTAACGAAATCTCATCAGTTGATCATGCCAACTCCTATATATTCCCGTAGACAGTAGTCGGCGAGCATTTGCATATGGTGCAGATAGTGGGGCCGGAAGTGTTCAAGTTCCTCCGGCGATTTTCTCAGGAAATAGGGATGCATCGTGGAATGGATGATGTTTTCCACAATCTTTGCTCGCTGCTCGGGTTGCGGGAAAGAAATCGAGGCCGTGCTCGTGGTGGCCCCAAAGAAGAACGACAGGGCCGAGAAGAAAGGAGGGTGTAAAATAGTATGTTTAAATGGCCATTCAGGGGTACTTCGAGATCCCACTCTAAAAAGGAGCTCACAAGGCCATTGAAAAAGAACTGCTAGATCGTCTGCTTGATACCCTGGCCTTTAGATGGACAGAGAAGATACGGAGGTTGGTTCTTTTATCTAGCTATGGAGTCGGGAGTGTAAAGTGATACATTGAACAGAAACGACTTACAAGGGCGGGGCTCATCTGGTGGGCCAACCCAAAAAAAGTCATTTAAAGTTCAAGAAGGAAAAACATAAAAGCTGGACAGGGGTTGGACAAAACGAGGTTGAATGAAAAAAGAGTTTCCGTCAACCGACCGGAAACCCTTGCTACCATGGAGCCAACGCGCGGAATCGAACCGCGGACCTACTGATTACGAATCAGTTGCTCTACCAACTGAGCTACGTTGGCGTTATACCTTGCAGGATAACGATATTTTTCGTATTTTAAACGATGCTCTGCATCTATCAACTTTACCCAAAAGTGTCAAGCCCTTCTCGTACTCCAGGCGACAAAATGCCTAAAATTTTATCCCAGGCCTGGCAGCAATGAAAAAAAACCGCCCAGTTTCCATTCTCATCGTCGATGATGACAAAACCCATCGGATCATGCTGAAGACCATGCTGATGCAGTGGGGCTGGCAGGTAGAAGAGGCGGATGACGGAATCACCGCCATAGAGGCGGTCCACAACATGCCCTTTGATGCCATTCTCATGGATGTCCGCATGGCCAGGTTGGACGGCATTGAAGCTCTGCGGCAGATTCACGCCTACAATCCAGCCATCCCCGTGGTCATCATGACGGCGTACTCTTCGGTGGATGCGGCCGTAGAGGCCATCAAGATCGGCGCCCACGATTACCTGACCAAACCCCTTGACTTTGACCGGCTCAAACTCACCCTGACCCATGCCCTGGATCATCGACAGGTCCAGGAAAATAAGGATTATTGCCGCAACAATAATACATTGGCCACGGATACCGGGGGAATTATCGGCAGCTCAGAGCCGATGTGTGAGCTTATGGAAATGGTTTCCTACGTTGCGCCGACTGAGGCAACGGTTCTTATTTCCGGAGAATCAGGCACTGGTAAGGAATTGATCGCCGCAGCTTTGCACCACAACAGCACCAGAAAAAATGGGCCTTTTATCAAGGTCAACTGTGCGGCTCTGGTTGAAAATCTTCTGGAATCGGAACTGTTCGGTCATGAGAAAGGCGCCTTTACCGGAGCCGACCGGCGGCGGGAGGGGAAATTCGTCCAAGCCAATGGCGGCACCATCTTTCTTGATGAAATAAGCGAAACCTCACCGGGCATGCAGGCAAAGCTCCTGCGGGTCTTGCAGGAACACGAGGTCCAACGGGTTGGGGGGCAGGAAACCCTTGCTGTTGACGCACGCGTTTTGGCGGCCAGCAACCGTAACCTTGAGGAAGAGGTGGGCAAAGGCACTGTAAGCGCTCACGCAAAATAAGAAATTTTTGCAAATGATCCCAGAAAAATTCAAATAATAATAATTTGACCATTCACCCGAACAAACCAGGGTGCACACTTCTTCGCTTGGGTACTCCTCCGGGC
>Ga0208863_1000340_pt1 | contig 53482 bp, 42 predicted proteins | sample RifOxyD3_FD_184040 | JGI IMG/M metagenome (GOLD analysis project Ga0208863, IMG submission 184040) | Soil microbial communities from Rifle, Colorado - Rifle Oxygen_injection D3 (SPAdes) | ecosystem: Environmental > Terrestrial > Deep subsurface > Rock core/Sediment | place: Rifle, Colorado... | reverse complement strand
GTCGAAAAGCTGTAACCGAAACGTAAGCGATCACAGGGCACCGCATGTTGTCGGCACTTCTGCCGACGATTGACAGCGGCGATCGGACCGTCTCACGTACGTAAAGTACGCGTTGCCATCCCGCTCGCCGCAACCTGCAGCACCCTGAGACCGCTTGGTTCGGGGCTGTATTCACTTTTGGGGCTTACCCTGTGATCAGTTACACCGAAACAGCCGCAGGGAACTCGAAGGCGGGCGACCGGCGCAAGGACAAGGGAGACGGTAGCAGCTGTGGCCGCGCCGCCCGAAAATCTCAGACAAGGAAGGACAATGGAAAATATCCTCTGGTGGCATTGGATTGTCTTGGGAATTATCCTGATTATTATGGAAATAGTGGTGCCGTCATTCACTATTTTCTGGTTCGGCCTGGGGGCGGTGGTTACCGGCCTGTTGCTGGCCGTGTTCCCCGAAATTTCGTTAAAATGGCAGTTGTTGGTGTTTTCGGTGTCCAGCATTGGATTCACCTTTTGCTGGTTTCGCTATTTTGTGCCACGGAAAAAAACCAATACCCTGCTGGCCGACGAACAAACCGCCATTGGTCAGACCGGAATTGCCGCCACCAGCGCCCTGATTCCCGGAGAACTGGGCCGGGCGGCTTTTTCCGTCCCGGTGCTGGGCGAGGAATCCTGGCGGTATCTGGCCGACGAACCCATAGAAACCGGCAACCGGCTTCGGGTTATCGAGGTTCTCCCAGCAGACCAGGGGGAACGGATTTTAAAAGTGAAAAAAGTGCAATAACGCAGTTCAGCCATTGTCAAAAAATAACATCGCCATTTTAGGCAGACAGATGGCATAAAGAGCCGTACAGCAGAGCAACATAAATAGCCATGTTGTTTTTGAACGGCTCCTAAATCATTATCGGGAGGATTAAAATATGGATGTGGGTCTCATTATTGTTGTTGCCATTCTGGTTCTGATCTTTGTCACCATCAGCAATGGGGTCAAGATTGTCCCGCAGGGGTATGAATATGTGATCATGCGGCTCGGCAAATACCACGCCACCCTGACCCCGGGCCTGAACCTGATTATCCCTTACATCGACACCATTGCCGCCAGGGTGACCAGAAAGGATATCTCCCTCGATATCCCCAGCCAGGAGGTTATTACCCGCGACAATGCGGTGATCATCACCAACGCCATTGCCTTCATCAACATCCACACCCCGCACAAGGCCATTTTCGGCATCGATTATTATGAACATGCCACCCGCAATCTGATCATGACCAACCTGCGGGCCATCATCGGCCAGATGGATCTCGATGATGCCCTAAGCTCACGGGAGCAGATCAAGATCAAACTTATCCAGGCCATTGCCAACGACCTGGAGGATTGGGGGCTAACGGTCAAGAGCATCGAGATTCAAGACATCAAACCATCGGCCACCATGCAGGCCTCTATGGAGCGGCAGGCCGCGGCGGAGCGGATTCGCAGGGCGGCCATCACCGAAGCCGAAGGCGAAAAACAGGCGGCGATTCTGACGGCGGAAGGCCAGAAGCAGAAAGCCATCCTGGAGGCGGAAGGCGGCCTGGAGGCCTCGCGCAGGGACGCCGAAGCCCGGGTCGTTCTGGCCCAGGCCACCAAGGATGCCTTGGCCCTGGTCCAACAGGGGATCGGCAACGAGCAGCTGCCGGCCCTCTACCTGCTGGGCGAGAAATACATTGCCGCCCTGCAGCAGCTTGGCGTATCCGGTAATGCCAAGACCGTGGTCCTGCCGGCGGATCTGCCGGCGGCGCTCCAGGGGATGTTTGGCCTCAAGATTGGCAAATAATCTGATGGTGACACCCCCCAAAGGAAACCCACGGCTTTACCGGTGGTAATTTAACTCCATGAGCTACCGCCTGGCCGCCGACGGTGTCCTCCTGCTCCATCTCGCCTTCACCCTTTTTGCCGTACTGGGGGGATTGCTGGTGCTGCGCCGCCCTTCTCTCCTCTGGTGGCATCTTGGCACCGTGCTCTGGGGGGCGGTGATCGAGTGGGCGGACTGGATCTGTCCGCTTACGCCGCTGGAGAATTTTCTGCGGGAAAGAGGCGGCGAGGCGGGCTACGCGGGAGGATTTATCGAGCATTACCTCGACCTGTTTCTTTATCCCGCAAATCTCCCCGTTGAACTGCGTTATCTGCTTTGCCTGGGACTGGTTACGGTGAACCTGATCATTTATGGTTATGTTTTTCTGGCGCGCCGCCGCCGGAGGCCTTTGCCATAACGCATCGGCACTGCGGTTACCTCTTCTTGCTCCGGTGGTTAAATATCGAAAGGATTATCGCGGCTGAAGCCGCTCCTACCGGTCGGAGTGTACGGTTGTTGTAGGAGCGGCTTCAGCCGCGATAACTATTATCCGCTTTGCACATTTAACCGCCGGAGCAATATTCTTCCTCTCCCTTACCCCGCGCTCCATACCAGACCACTATGCCTTCCGGTTGCCGGGAGGAAAACAGTGGGCCGCCGGCCGGACCCGGCCGGCCAGCCGGTGTTCAATATACTCACCGACTGTGGGCAGCATGTCGTCAAGGTACTGGCCGATCTCCTGCTCCGTTGCCGTGGTCAGGGTTTGACAGAAGAGACATTTCCTTTCGCCTCCGCCGGTTGAGGGCAGCCCGAAATCTTCCAGCACATGCCGGGTGATCATCTTGTCGTCAAAATCATCGTAAACCGGGAAGGTGGTGTTGATCCCGAACCGGGCCGACAACGCCTCGATCTTTTCCATAAAAACCGGAGTCTGCTCGGGGTAATGGTTCTGTTTCTTTGTATATCCGGCTACGAAATGGGGGACGAAATGCTCGTGGCAATAGATAATGGCCCTGGCGTGCATCCCAAGCTTGCAGGCGACACAGACGAGATTCTTCCCATTGTAGCGCGGCATCATTTCCTCATACCGGTCGAGCCACAACCCCTGGAACAGCCTGCCCATGTCCAGCTCCACCATCTCCGCCGCCGGTATTTTTTCCGGCTCTGTGGCATTGGCCAACAGGATCTTCTGCGCGGCCAGGAAACGATTCCGGGGAAAATCGACAAAACGCCCCATGCCGTTGAGCATGTGGAGAAGATGGATGCGCACCGGCCTGGTCAGGCCGGGGTGATGGCCGGCGCTGGCCAGGGCATAGAGCGCCAGGGAATCAGTCCCTCCGGAATACATGATCGCCAGTTCCTGCTGCATGCTCATTCCTCCTTGTTCACCCGGTATCTCAAAAAAATCTCCCCGGTTGCTGCCGGCTCGCACGACACCAGAGTAAGCGGCAGAAACGGCTCGCCCAACGGGCCGGGGCCGCCGCACAGAGAGGCGGCGTCCCGGTCGCCGGAAATTTTCGGCGTCAGGGTAAGAAGAATCTCATCCACCACCCCTTGCCGCAGGCAAGCGTAGTTCAACCTGCCCCCACCTTCGAGCAGCAGGGAGGCCGCGCCGAGTTGTGCCAGATGGGCAAGGGCCGCGGTCAGGGAAAGACCGCCGGTGGAGGCGGCCGGCAGGACCACGACCTGGGCGAGATCTCCTAGCTTATCCCGCAATCCCGCAGCCGCCGCTGCGCCGGTAAAGATAAGCGGCGGCACCCCTTGCTGAAAGATCTTTCTTCCGGCCACCGGGATATCGCCGGACTCGGTGATGAAGGCCCTGATCCGGTTGGGCAGAAAACGCCCGTCCGACCCCAGCATCTCCGGGTCGCCCAGGCGCAGGGTTTCCGCGCCCAGCAGGCTGGCCTCGGTTGTCTCCCGCATCTTTTCGAGAAGCCTGCGGTCAACCGGGCTGCCGGTAAGACCGGGCCCGATACGTCCACAGATGGTGCTGGCCACAATGATGGTTGCGAACATGTCGCCCTCCCTCAATCGTTTCGAGATGGATATTTCCGATGCCTTTATAGCAGTTAAAATCCCATTGGCCGTAGCCGGGCACCGGAAAAGCTGCCGAAAAAGGAGGTTGCACTGTCTGAGCGCAGCGAGTTTGCAACATCCCGGCAGCTTTGAGGAGTACCCCTAAAGGGGCATAAACTCCGGGCATCCCGCCCCCGGCGGGACAAGGTCACAGGGTGCCCTTTCTTTGGTTCGTTTCTTTGGGCACGCAAAGAAATGAACAGAAGAATAAGCGCATTCCTCAAGTCAAGGAGATTACTCGGCAATCGGCTCACCTTCTGTTCCGGAACCTGCGCCGCCATCCATCCCATTTTCACCAAACCATCAGGTTTTCATTGACAAGATGGGCCTTTTTTCCCATAGAGTCAAGCCTTAGAGTACTTTCGCAACCCTGAAAACATAAATCCATCCGTCCGCTGCCCGGCAGCCCATGAGAATGCCAATGCCCCCCGCCTTCCGCTCAAGCCTCGTCAACCTGCAACAGATCAATTTTCAGGATCTCACCAACAACCTGGCCCCGGAAGAAGCGAGGGAGCCAAGTAATGCGCTGGTGGAGTCCATTGCCCGAACCGGGATTCTCCACCCCCCCATCCTCAGGGAACAAAGCGGGGCCAGACTGGAAATCGTCACCGGCCGCAGACGCCTGATCGCTGCTCAGCAGGCCCTGCACAGCATCTCGGCCATCTGTCTGGTTCTGCCGACGGAGACCCTGCCGGCGGAGGCCCTGGCCATCAATCTGGAAGACACCTTGCTCCGTGGCGACATCACCGTGGTCGAGCAGGCAATTTTTTTCCAGAAAATCCTCGCCCATCTCGACGAAAACGAGGCGGCCCGGAGGTTTCTCCCGGCCCTGGGGCTGGAGCCGCACCGCCATAACCTGCACAATCTGGTACAGCTCCTCGGCCTTGAAGAACATCTGCTCGGCGCGCTCCATACAGGACGGCTGCACGAGGGGGTGGCCAGGGAATTGCTGGCCCTGAATTTCACCGACCGCCTTTCCCTCTACGAGGTCATGGAGATACTCAGCCTCAGCGTCGGCAACCAGAAAAAGATTACCGCCACCTGCCGGGAACTGGCGGCCAGACACCGCACCTCGATCATGGCCCTGCTCTGCCGGCCCGAGGCCCGGGAAATCCTTGCTCCCCAGGAAACAAACATCCCGCAGAAAACCGCCCGGCTCATGCAGTGGCTCACCGATCAGCGCTTCCCTAGTCTCGCAGCGGCGGAAGAGGAATTCCGCGCCTTTGCCGCCACCCTTAAGCTGCCCGGCGGGGTGGCTCTCAACCACTCGCCTTCCTTTGAGCAGGACCAGGTACACCTTTCCCTCCCCTTTGCCAACCGGGAAGAACTGCGCCGGGTCTGGCCGGTCATCGCCAAAGCCTTAAAGCAGAGTTGAGAAGCTTGCCTGCTCAAACGAAACTTAGTAACCGTTCAGCAGCACCACATCTTCGGACGATCGGCCCGGCTTACGTACACGAGGTACGCAACGCCGATCCGCTTGTCCAAATCTGCGGCACTGCTGAACGGTTACAGTCCGGCGGTTATTGGTGCTTTGGTGACCGCCCCGGTGAACGGTTACGAAACTTATGCCCTTTGGGTGTAAAGGCGGAATAAGGCGCCCCGGCCCCAAAAATAAACAAGGCGGCCATGAACACCATGGCCGCCTTGTTTTATCCGTCTTGTTTTGCACCTGATTGCAGGCAACCACCCTGGCTCAGCAGGAAGAGTAACCACAACTCATGCACTGATTGCACCCACCGCTGCGCCTCAGGCTCAGCTTGCCGCAAGCCGGGCAGGAGGAATAGGAGGAAGGCTCGGCGTAAGGCTCCGGATCCTGCTCCACCTCGCCTTCGCCGCTCTTGTCCAGAACCTTGGCCAAGGCTGCGGGGATAGAGTAGCAGCGGCCCAGCGAAGCGCTGGTCCAAGCGCCGTCGGAGGAGATATCCTCCAGGGTCCGGGCGATCTTGCCCACCAGTCGGTAATCATGTTGGAGCGCCACGGAGATAACCCGGCCCAAAGCCTCGCTCATCCCGTGCAGGGTCGAGCCGGACTTGGTGGTGTTGAGGAAAATCTCCCGCACATGCCCTTGCCCGCCCTTGTTGGCCGTAATATACAGCGGGGCCGGCCCCCTGAACTTGTAGGTGCTGCCGCTGCGCACGTCCATATCGCAAAATTCACAGGTCGCCTCCAGCTTGGCGCCATGATCGCTCAACACCCCTTCCATGGAGGAATCGCGAAACATGGTGATCCCCTTGAGGTTGCTTTTGCGGGCATACTGAAGAATCTTCTTGATCTCGGCCACCGTGGTCTCAGCTGGCAGGTTGATGGTTTTGGAAACCGCGGTATGATTGAAGGCCTGGCAGGCCTCCAGAATCCGGATCTGCTGGTACGGCTCGATTTTGTGCGCAGTCTGCTCGGCAATCCATTCCAGCTTCTCTTCCTCGTACTGGTAAAACTCAAGGGGCACGAGGATAAACTCCTTCCAGGAATCATCCACATCCTTGACCTTGCGCCGCTGGATCATGGAGAAATAAGGTTCCACCCCGGTGCAGGCCACCCGCATCAACTGGGAGATCGAACCCGTCGGGGCCTGGGAGGTGGTCACCGAATTGTACAGGCCGCCGAGCTTGCGCAGAAGGCCGAAAATATCGCCGCTTCGCTTGCGCCACTGAGCCTTGTTGGGCATGTCCGACTCAATGAAGGCCAGGGCCTCGCTGTCGATCTTATCGACATAGGTCATGTTCCATTCCTGGGGGGTGAGCTTTTTTTGTTTGCCCTCCTTCTTGATGAACTCGGCGTAATCAATGCTGCCTTGCATGGATCCCAACATCAAGGCCAGCTGGGTCGCCTTGGCAAAAAGCGGGGCCTCGTGCTCATCGGCATAGGAAACGCCGAAATGGTTCATGGCGTGATGCAAGCCGGTAAAGCCGATGCCGATGGGCCGGAATTTCAGGGTATTGGCCTTGATTCGCTCAATGGGCGGGAAGCCGCCCATGTCGAGAATCTCGTTGCCTGCGATGGCCGCAAGTCTGGCCGCCTCGAAAACTCCGTCGAGGAATTTGCCCTGGTCCTCCTGGAGGCACTTGGACAGACAGACGGTGAGCAGATTACAGGCCGTATCCTTGGTGGACAGGTACTCCCCGCAGGGGTTGGAAAAAATCGGATTATGCTTGGCCAGCACTGGGGTGTTGGCCAGGCTCTTCTGGGTGAAGAGCAGGCCGGGGTCGCCGGATTTCCAGATGTATTCGGCCACCAGATTGGTGAGTTCCTCATTATCCCAAAACTTCTCGTCGGTCACATTGAGCGAGATGTTGCAGCCGGTATAGCGGCCGGGATTATCCCCTTTGAAGGTAATAAACTCCTTGACGTCCTTGATATCCCAGTCCGCCTGAATCATCAAAGCGCCCCGCCGCTTGCCGCCCTGGCTGATCCGCTCCGAGAGATGGGAAAACCCCTTGGCAAAAGAAACCGGCCCCGAGGCGAGTCCCTGGCCGTTATCGACAATGGTGCCCTTGGGCCTGATATTGGTCACATCGATGCCGCCGCCGCCGGCATGCTGGAAGATGCTGACCAGATCCCGCTCCATATCGAAGATCGCATCGGTGGAGTCTTCCACATCGCCCAGGGGATAGCAAGAATAATAGCCGGCCCTCCGGGTATAGGGATTGCCGCCGTTCATCAGAAATGGGGTAGCCGTAATGATGGTGCCGTGAATCAGGGCCTTGGCCACCGCCGGGTGCTTGAATTGCTTGCTGACGCGCAACAGCACCTGGGCCATGTCTTTTTCCATGGGTACCCCGGTTTTATTGTTGCGGATGGCGTACCTGGCCTGCACCAGATACTCTTCAAAACGCTCCCAGTCCTTCAGCGCTTCATCAAAACTGATTGGTAACTCCATCTGGCACCCCTCGGGTAAGTATATGATTATTACGGAAATAAAACACGATATGGCGCGTCAGCAACGCACGCCACCACAATATATGGTACATATATACCCAAAGAGGAGCCTGGAAGAAAGCACTTTTTTAGATAAAAAAACGAAGAAGAAAAAAGCGGTGGCCGCTTGCCGGCTGGAAGCGAACAAGCAGAAGCGGATCGTTGAGCACGGTTGAGAAGATGGCAAAGGACATGCCATCCTGACGGAAAAGCTGGACAGCTTCACGGCCAAACGCCTCGGGAATATCCTAAAAAAAAGAGACTGACGCAACAGGCCGGTCCAGCTCCGGGCATTGGCCGCTATCCGGGGCCTCGAGAAAACTTGCCCTTAGCTATATTCCTTGCGCTGCCGTTCCTTGAGGATAATCTTGATGGGGATGGAATCCAGCTTGAGCCCGGCCCTGAACTGGTTCAGCAGGTAACGGAGATAGGAAAAATGCACCCCTTTGGGATAATTGGTAAAAACGATAAAGGTGGGCGGCTTTGAGGAAATCTGGGTCGTGTAGTAGAACTTGAGACGGCGGCCCTTGTGCATGGGCGGATTATGGCCTTCCACCGCTTCCTGCAAGATCCGGTTGAGCTTGCCGGTGGAAAAAGTGCCGCAATACTGCTTATACATCTTCGCCACCATGGGCAGCAACTGCTTCACCCCGGTGCCGGTTAGGGCGGAAATCTTAAGCACCGGGGCATATTCGACAAAGCTCGTGGCCCGGGCAATCTCCTCCTGCAGCTGTTTCTGCCGTTTCGCCTCTCCGTGGAGGAGATCCCACTTGTTCACCAGAATCAGACAGGCCCTCCCCCGTTCAAAGGCATAGCCCAGCACCTTGGTGTCCTGCTCGGTGATCCCTTCGCCGGCGTCGATCAGAATAAGCACCACATCGCAGCGCTCCAGGGCACCCAGGGCCTGAAGCACACTGAACTTCTCCAGCTTCTCCTGCACCTTGCCCTTACGCCTGATCCCCGCCGTATCGATGAGCAGATAGGGCTGCTTGCCCACGGTGAGCAGGGTGTCCACCGAATCCCTGGTAGTGCCGGGAACATCCGAGACCACCATGCGCTCTTCGCCCAGCAGCCGGTTGATCAGGGAAGACTTGCCTACATTGGGCCGCCCCAGGCAGGCAAGGCTGATGGTCTCCGGCGGGATATCCTCTGATTCCGGGAAAATAGGCAGGGTTTCCAGCAGGGTCTCAAAAAACGATTTAACCCCATAGCCATGCGCGGCGGAAACAGGCCAGAGCCTGTCTACTCCCAGTTCATAAAATTGGGGGAGCAACTTTTGCTCAAGTTCCGGGCTGTCCACCTTGTTGACCAGGAAATGCACCGGCTTTTTCGACCGCCGCAGATAATCGGCCACCTCAAAATCTTCCGGCAGCACCCCCTCCTTGCCGTCGAGCAGGAAGAGAATCACATCCGCTTCCCGCATGGCCTGCATGGTCTGCTCGCGGATCAAGCCGGCCATCATTTCCCTCCCGTCGCCCTCGATACCTCCGGTGTCCACAAGAATAAAAACCCGTTCCTCCATGGTCACCTGTTCATAATGACGGTCACGGGTTACGCCGGGGGTGGGGTCGACAATGGCTTTGCGATGCTTGGCGAAGCGATTGAAAAGGCTCGATTTGCCGACATTGGGCCGGCCGACCAGGGCAACTATGGGGTAGCGGGTCTGCATAAGAGTTAAGTATTCCGTGTGATTTTTCGAAGAGGCCGTGGTCACAAAATAACCATCTCATTATGGTCGGCAAAAATGGCAGCAGGAATCGTACGAAAGAAACTGCAATATAATGATTATCTCGTCAGGGCTGCTAAAGTTATCACCTGCTCCACAACGGCACGCAGGCAGGGGAAATCCCGCCCCTGCGGCGCGGCCAGGTGTTCGACAAGGGTACGGGTAGCAGGATTGATGAACTGCCGAAAAAAATGTTTCCCCCTGTTTTTCGAGAGAAAGGCAAAAGCTCCGAGAATCTGTAGGTTGCGCTGCAGAGCCATGTAGTAATATCCCTCAATGAATCGTCCCCGGTCAAGGGGGATGTGAGAGGCTAGGGCATCCAGATAACAGCCGAGGAGGGCCTGCTGACGATCCGGGGACAAACCGACATATGGATCGATGAGCAAGGAGCCTACATCATACCCCAACGGCCCCAGTCTGGCACCCTGAAAATCAATAATTCTGATTTTTCCGTCACATACCATGAGGTTGCGCGACTGAAAATCCCGGTGCAGGATGAAATCGGCCGGTTCCTGCATGGCCCGCTCCGCCAGAAAAACAAACTCCCGGTCAAGCCCCTGGGGCAGGTTGTTCATCCCCAAAAAATCCTCGCACAGACCCTTCCGGAAATAGCCGGACTCCCTGGTCAGCATGAGTTCACGGTCATACCTGGGGGTATCCCAACACCAGTCAGGCTGAAAGCCCTGGCGCGTTTCGGTTTGCAAATGGGCCAGGGCGGCCAGAGCCTGCCGATAGTATTTGTCTACCTCCGGAGCCTGCGTACCATACCGGAGAACCAGATCGTGAAGCTTGGTATCGCCCAGATCCTCGCAGAGAATCAGGCCGCATTCCTCGGCAAAACCGTAGATCCGCGGAACCGGCACCCCGTGGGCGAAAAAATGGTTGCCTATTGCCTGGGCACCTCGCGCCTCGGCCATGCCCTGAGGCTGGCCGGCGCCCGGCAAGATCGCCAACAGGGAAAGATCGCCAACGGCAAGCCTGTAAAATTGCCGGTCGGAGCCATCCCCGGCCATCCTCTCCGCCACCTGAATCTCCGGGATAAATCCCTGCTCGGCCAACAGCCTGTCCAGAGCCTGCCGTTGCTGATCCGTAAACACCTTAATCCCCCCCACTGATGATAGTGTCGGTCACGATGCTGCCAGGGGCAACCCTGGCCCCATCCCAGACCACTACCCGGGCAAGACTGGCTCCCGCGCCGATAGTTGCCCCATGCCCGATGGCAACCCAATCCTGAAGCGTAACTCCGGCCCCGAGCACTGCGTTTTTTGCGAGATAAAAAGGGGTGGCCGCATCTTCTGAGAAAAAGCCGGGTAGCCGTCCCTTCAGCAGAACATCCTCGTGGAGCCGTAGATAATCTGACGGGGTGCCCATGTCGGTCCAGAAATGACCGGAAACGACCAAGGCCTGGATAAAACCCCCGCTTTCAAGCAAGGCCTCATAACAGTCGATGATGTTATAAAAAACGCCTGCGGGGATCAGAGAAAGAACCGCCGGATTGATGACCTGCACCCCGGTGAAGGCCAGCAGCCGCTCACCCTCCCCCGCCGCCCCGACAAATCCAACGATCCTGCCCTCGCCATCTACCCTGACGTTGTTGAACCGAGGGCAGTCGTGCAGCACCATGGTCACCTCCGCGCCGGAGGCGCAATGGGTCCGATAGACCGCAGCCAGATCAAGATCGTGGACGATATCACCATTGACCGCGAGAAAGGGAGCCTCGCCGAAATGACTTAGCGCCAGACGCAGGCCGCCCCCGGTTCCCATTTCCAGATCTTCCATCTGAACCAGGACATCTCCTTGCCCTTGAAGCATGGCCTTGATCTGCTCGCGAAGGTGGTGGGCATTGACCAGGATCCCCTCAGCCCCGCTCCGGCGGAGCTGGGTCAGGGTATGAGCCAAAAGAGGGGTATCAAGCACCGGGAACAGCGGCTTGGGGCGTTGCAGGGAGTAGGGGTGCAGGCGGGTGCCCAGGCCGGCGGCCAGAACCATGGCTTTCATGAGAGGTATCTTCCTGACGGATGAGACAAGGTAACGAGGGAGCCTCGGGAAAAAGAATTCATACGTCGTATAGGACCTATAAGTCCCATAGGAGCCATGCCGGAATGACGGCAACGGCACAATTCAACACATTACAAAACTACAACGAAAGGGTTCCGTCCGCCAACTCCTCCACCCCGACCACGACGATCCCGGCCCGATTCGCCATGTCGATCACGGCTTCCCGGTCAAAAAGCAGGGCCTGGCCGGTTTCCACCGCCAGGACCGAAGCCTTGACCGAGGCCATGGTCTCGATGGTTTTTCCGCCGATGGCCGGCAGGTCGAAACGGAAATCCTGCTTGGGTTTTTTCACCTTGACCACCACGCCCTTCTCCTTGCCCAGAAAGCCGCCCCGGGTGATGGCCGCATCCGTTCCCTCGATGGCCTCCACCGCCAGCACGGTGCGATTCCGGACCACCACGCACTGGCCGATATCAAGGGCACCGATGGCCCTGGCGGTCTGCCAACCAAAACGAATATCCTCCCACTGCTCGGCGGAGGGCTTTTTCTTGGTGAGTACCCCTTTGGGAAAAAGCAGATCCTTGAGGTAAAGAGTGGATTCCAGCACCCGGATGCCTTCTTTTTCCAGGGCTTCGGCCACCGCCCGCAGGATCGCGTCGTCCTGGCGGACGTCTATCTTGTTCCACAGGGTCAACCCCTTGAGGTCCGGCCAGACATCCTTGAAAATCCTGGTCTTGGTGATGTCGCCCAGAAAAACAGTCTCCGAAACCCCATGTTCCCGGAAAAAACCAATAATCCGCCCCAGCTGGCCGAGCTTTACCCAGCAGAACCAATCGGCGATGGCCTCGAGCTCAGGCCAGGACTCCCCCTGATGGGCAACAATCACCACCTCGCGCCCCGCTTTCTTGGCGGCCTCGGCAAAAAGTTGCGGGAACTGACCGCCGCCGGCGATGATCCCGATCTTACCCCCAGAGGGTATAAGTTTCGTTTGAGCAGGCAAGCTGCTCAACTCAGCTTTATTCTTCGTCATCACCAGCCATGCGCACCACGCTGCGTTTCGAGGTCTTAAAGAAATTCACCAGCTTGACGACCGGCACGCAATCGGGAATCTCCTCCAGGGTCTTGGCCAGCGCCTCTTGGAGCAGCAAGTCCGGGCTGCGAAAGATAATCTTGTAGGCCTGCCCCAGTTTCTTGATCTCCTCCGCGGTAAAACCAGAGCGGCGCAGGCCAATCCGGTTGATGCCGGTCACCCGCATCTGATTGCGAACTCCGGCCATGATCACATAGGGCGGCACATCCTTGCTGAGCCCGGACATGCCGCCGATGTAGGCGTACTCGCCGATCCGGACAAACTGGTGTACGGCGGTAAGCCCGCCGATGATCACCCGGTCGGCGACCTCGACATGCCCACCCATGGTAGCGGCGTTGGCCATGATGACATGATCCCCGACAACACAGTCATGGGCGATATGGGTATAGGCCATCAACAGGTTGCCGCTGCCCACCGTGGTCACCCCATGGCCGCCCGGGGTGCCGCGATGGATGGAAACGTATTCCCGGATCTGATTATCATCGCCGATAACCAGCCGGGTGGGCTCATTGTTGTATTTCAGATCCTGGGGCGGACCGCCGATATTGGTGAAAGACCCGATGGTGTTGCGGGCCCCGATGGTGGTCAGGCCGGTGATCACCGCATGGGGGCAAATCACGCAATCGGGGCCAATCACCACCCCTTTTTCGATAACGGCATAGGGGCCGACGGCGGTGGAGGCATCAACCTTGGCCTCGGGATCAATAACTGCGGTAGGATGTATGTTCATTGCGCCTCTGCGTTAAAAAAAGAGTTAGCACGAGTCCATCAAAATGTAATAGGGGGCGGGCAGACGGCTCAGGCAAAGGTAGCCATGAGCTCGGCTTCGGCCACGAGCTTGCCATCAACAAAGGCCTTGCCGTCCATCTTCCAAAATCTGGCCTTACGCTTGCTCACCGAAAGTTCATAATAAAGCTGATCTCCGGGCACAACCTTCTGCCGGAACTTCACCCCGTCAAGCCCGGCAAAATAGACAAGCTTGCTGGCAACCGTCTCGGGGTCTGTGACATAGGCAAGGATCGCTCCCACCTGGGCCATGCCTTCAAGAATCAAAACCCCCGGCATAACGGGCTGCGAGGGAAAATGCCCCTGAAAAAAATTTTCATTCATAGTCACGTTCTTGTACCCCCGGATGGACTCGCCGAGATGCATCTCAACAATTCTATCCACCATGAGAAAGGGATACCGGTGCGGCAAAATCTTCAGGATTGCCAGGATATCAAGCTGTTGCAGATCAGAATTCATGCCACCTCTCCTCTCTTTTTCATGAGCCAAAACCGCGACAGGACCATCTTTATCATTCCGGCAACCAGCCCGGCCTTTCACTCATTATTGCCGGGGCTGTCATCTTCGCCCGGCTCCATTACCCCGGTCAGCTCGGCAACCTTCCGTTGCAGCTCCCGCAGTTCTCTTAACATTTCCGGAAGTTTCGCATAAGCGGCGCTGGAGCGCAGCCAATTTTTTTGAGGAATCGCCGGAATACCGCCGACCATGGCACCAGGCTCCAGATTCTTGGTTACTCCTGATTTGGCCGCAACCATTACCCGGTCTCCGAGATGGATATGCCCGATAATCCCGACCTGCCCACCGATAACCACGTTGTTACCGGTGGTAACGCTGCCTGCCACGCCTACCTGAGCGACAAGCAGAGTGTCCTCCCCTATGACCACATTATGGCCAAGCTGCACGAGATTATCAATCTTCGTGCCCCGCTTGACCCAGGTCTTGCCGAAAGTGGCCCGATCGATACAGGTATTGGCGCCGATCTCCACATCGTCATCAATCTGGACCGCGCCAACCTGCGGACGCTTGATATGGCGTCCGTTTCCATCAGTTGCATAACCAAAACCATCGCTGCCGATCACCACCCCGCTGTGAATTATGACCCTGTTGCCGATTTGGCAGTGGTGCCCAATCGTTACATTGGCGTACAGAACCACATCGTCACCAATGACGGCATCATCATAGACGACCACTCCAGGATGCAGGGTGACCCGCTGCCCGAGACGAACCCGGTTGCCGAGATAGACCAGCGGGCTAATGGCTACTTCAGCGGGAATCCGACAATCCTGTCCGACAACCGCCCGCGCGTCAATGCCATTAGCAACAAACGGCTTCTCGACAAACAGGGCATGAATGCGAGCCACGGCCAGATAGGGATTTCTGACTCGAATCGCCGGGATGCTGATCTCTGGAAGAGATGTCGGCACAATGATTGCGGAGGCCTTGCATTTATCAAGCATGGCCCCCCTTTTCAGATCGGCAACAAAGGTTATCTCTCCCTCGCCGGCGTTGTCAAAATCGGCAACCCCGCGGATAAGTATCTCCGGGTCACCAACCAGCTCCCCCTGAACCAGGACAGCCAGCTCCGCAAGGCGTTTATTATCACAAATCATGCCCCATACCTCTCTCTGTCTGTCGGATTCAGGACAACATGCCAGGACATAAAAAAATCGCCGCAGTTTACAAACAACCGCAACATTAAAATACCATGGTCGCAACAAACTGGTCGACCGGAACTAACCATTTCTGAACTGGTCCTAAAAAAAAGACGGGCTGTTGCCTCCTTGCTGCCAAGGAAAACCCAACCCGTCATGAAAAAATATCAGCTGCAAAAATGCGCAGCCCCTAACAGGGGCGCTATTCTCCGTTAATCCTGGAACGTAGGAGTCCAGATGGCTTGAAGGTCACGACCTTACGGGCATCCAAAATCAACTCATCACCAGTCTGGGGATTTCTCCCCCGCCGGGCATTTTTCTTTTTCACGTTGAACTTGCCAAAACCACTGATCAACAAGTCATCACCGGTATCCAAGCATTTTTTGGCGATACGTAAAAAAGTTTCTACCGCCTCGGCAGCCTGAACCTTGGTTAGATTATGATTTTGATATACCTTTTGAACAAGACCCGCCTTTGTCAGGGTCATAGACCTCCCTCCCTTATTTTGTTCACAACATGTTCAACTAACTGATAATTGTCAAGAAATATATTTCAAGGCGCCCTTGCCGGCATACCTGCCCGCCGCACCAAGCTCATCCTCGATGCGCAGCAGCTGATTATACTTAGCCACCCTGTCGGTACGGGAAGGAGCGCCGGTTTTTATCTGGCCGGTATTGAGAGCTACGCTTAGATCGGCAATGGTCGTATCCTCTGTTTCGCCGGAGCGATGGGAGATAATCGAGGTATATCCTGCCCGGTGGGCCATTTCCACCGCATCAAGGGTTTCGGTCACCGTGCCGATCTGGTTAAGTTTGATCAAAATGGAGTTGGCCACCTCTTCCTTGATGCCCTTGGCCAGAATGCTGGTATTGGTGACAAAGATATCGTCCCCGACCAGCTGCACCTTACCAGCCAATTTCTTGGTGAGTTTCTTCCAGCCCGCCCAGTCGGCCTCGGCCAATCCGTCTTCAATGGAGACCAACGGGTATTTTTTCACCCAGCCCTCATAAAAGGCGATCAGTTCATCCACCGTCATATTGGCCTTCTTCTCTGCGGCAAGAACATAGCATTTTTTCTTCGGGTCATACAGCTCGCTGGCCGCCACATCTAGAGCGATAAAAATATCCTTGCCCGGTTTGTACCCCGCCTTGACAATGGCCTCAAGCAGAAACTCCATGGCCTCCTCGTTGGAGCGAAGATTTGGGGCAAAGCCGCCCTCGTCGCCGACCGCGGTCTGAAGTCCGGCTTTCTTCAGTACCGCTTTGAGACTGTGAAAGGTTTCCACCCCCATGCGCAGGGCCTCGGCAAAAGAACCAGCCCCGGCAGGCATGACCATGAACTCCTGGATATCCACGTTGTTGTCGGCATGCGCCCCGCCGTTTAACACATTCATCATCGGCACGGGCAGCACCTTGCCGTTCACTCCGCCAAGATAGGTATACAGCGGCAGGCCAACCTCTTCGGCTGAGGCCTTGGCCACCGCCATGGAAACCCCGAGAATGGCGTTGGCGCCAAGATTCTTCTTGTTCTCGGTGCCGTCCAACAGCAGCATGGCCTGATCGACGGTCACCTGCTGGGTGGAATCAAGGCCAATGATGCCCGGGCCGATCTTCTCGTTCACATTGGCCACCGCCGTGAGCACCCCTTTGCCGAGATACCGTTTCTTTTTGGTGTCGCGAAGCTCCAACGCCTCACGGGTGCCGGTGGAGGCGCCGGATGGCACCAAGGCCCGACCGACCACCCCGGAATCGAGAAACACCTCGACCTCAACAGTGGGGTTGCCCCGTGAATCCAGAACCTCTCTTCCCAACACCCCGATAATCTCTCCCATTGATTCCTCCAAATCAGCTTAAGTCTTTGCGCAAAAATAACCGTAACATTGAAATACCGTGGCCGGCATAAGGCACCGTAACGAAATGATCACGATAATAATGATTTTGTAACGGCCCCAAAAAAACCAATACAGGATATCTCCTGAAGATCAACCGCCGACAACACTGGCCATACTGAAAATGGGCAGATACATGGCAATAACCAGCCCGCCGATCATGCCGCCCAAGAAACACATCATCAACGGCTCAATGGCCGCGGTCAGGTTATCCACTGCCTGATCAACCTCTTCATCATAAAAGTCTGCAATCTTGCTCAACATGACATCAAGGGCGCCGGTGGCTTCGCCGACATTGATCATCTGCACCACCATGCCGGGGAATACCCCTGTCTCTTCAAGAGGCTCGGCAATGGACCGCCCTTCGCTGATGCTGTCCGTCACCCTGAACACCGCCATCTCGATAACCTTGTTCCCCGCGGTTCTGGCCACAACATTAAGGGCTTCCAGAATCGGCACTCCGCTTTGCAGCATGGTCCCGAGGGTCCGGGTAAACTTGGCCACCGCCACCCTGCGTAACAGGGTGCCGATAATGGGCATGTTCAGCAGCAACCTGTCCATCTGGATGCGCCCCTTCTCTGTCTTGTAGATTTTTTTCACCACATAAATCGCCGCAAAGATCGCCCCGATGATGTAATGAAAATTGTGCTGGGCAAAAGCGCTCAAATCAACAACAAACTGGGTCGGACCGGGCAGGGCGCCGCCAAAATCCTTAAACATCTTCTCGAAAACCGGCACCACGAAAACAAGCATTACCGCCATGACCACAAAAGAGATACAGATACAGATAATGGGATAGGTCATAGCGCCTTTCACCTTCTTCTTGAGCGCCATGTTTTTTTCCATGAAGGCCGCCAGCCGGTTCAGGATGGTATCCAAGATACCGCCGACCTCGCCGGCCTCAACCATGTTGCAGTATAAATTGTCAAAGCAGGTGGGGTGTTTTTTCATGGCGTCGGCAAAGGTGCTGCCGGTCTCGACATCCGCCCTGATTGTCCGCAACACCTTCTTAAAGGAGGGGTTTTCCACCTGCTCCCCAAGAATCTCCAGACTTTGCACCAGAGGCAGACCTGCATCGATCATGGTGGACAACTGACGAGTAAAGATAACCACATCCTTGCCGGTTATATTTGGCTTTAAAAAAGCAAGGTTACCAAACAGATCCTTAGGAGCCTCTTTCAGCATGGACACGGTTATCCGCATCTTTTTCAGCTGCGCTTGCGCCATGGCTTCATTGGGCATCTCCAGCTTGCCCTTGCGTTTTTCCCCATAGGAGTTGACGCCCTTCCAGATATAAAACGGCATATCCCTTCCTCTCTTTCTGAAATCAAACCGGTATTCATATCTTATATCTTAAGATTTTCCCAAAAACAATAGATAGATAGCGTTTATTTCCGCATCAACATTGATGGACTTGTAACAAGTTAATAAAGTAACGCTAAGACGCAGAGGCGCAAAGACAACATGTTGAAATAAAGGGATTAAAACTTCGCGACTTTGCGCCTCTACGTTAAAAAATGACCTGCGAGTCCATCAACATTCCGCGGCTCCCATATTTTTCTTATTGAAAGACAACATCTTATGGGCAGTCACTGTTTCTACTTTTTTTGATTGACACGACAGGCAGGATAATTTAAATAAGCAGATTCTTTATTTGAGATGTTTCGCCCGTTTGCGGGCGCTTTCTGACTACCCCAACAAACAGCACCCAATCTGGAATAAAGCGGTTCCCGGCTGGGTTTCATTCGGAGGATGACAATGGCAAAAGCGGCCCCCAAGGATACGACCACCAAATACACCACCGGCGAGTTTCAACATACCATCGACAAATGCGAAGGTTGCGAGCGCATTATTGAGGTCGAGACGGTAAAATACTGCTCCACCTACACCATGCCGGAAAGCAAATGGCGCCTGGGTATTTGCAATTTCGCAACCCATGTCAAGCCCGAGATCAGCGTTTCCACCCTCAAGATCAACCCCTTGAAGGCCTCAAAACGCGCCGCCACGAAAGGCAAGAAAAAATAACCTGTGTCGTCCTTACAGAAGTTCAAAAGCCCTTCCGGATTCGGAAGGGCTTTTTTTTTGGGGGGGGCAACCAGCAATCGTTAGACCGGAAAGGTTCACAAGCCAGCGAGACAATTACAAGATCGCTTTCGGATACAGGGCGCTCAGCAACTTCTCGTCTTCCTTGACCTCCTTGAACCGCTCGTAGGCCTCATGAAAGTGGGCGGGGCTCAGGGCGCTCCCGGCCACCCTCTCGGCCGCCTGAGCCAGAAGCTCTTCCGAACAGTCATACACCGCCTGAAAAACCTTGGCGATCACCTGTTGCGGACTTTTCTCATAGGGCGGCACCGGCTTGGTGATGGCAATGACCGCCTTCGACACCGAGGGCTCAGCAATACACCGGAATAGATCGGGGATATCATAGATATCAGCGGCACCCAGCATTTGCTCAATGGTGCGACCGGACAACGAACGGAGCAGACCGCGAACCAGCTCCAGATTTCCTTCCCCATCCGGCGCCATGAACAACTTGATGTACGGCGTGATTTCATGGGGGGTCAGGGAGCCTTTGCGAAAGGCGGATTCAAGCCAGCGCAGCTGCATTTCCGGACTTCTAGCCACAAAAGGCAGGTATTGCTCATACCATTTCCGTTTTTCCACCGCCGCTTCCCCTGTTCCTGTGACCGTGTTTCCACGGCCTTCTTCACCTTTCAGAAAATCCGGACTTTCCGCATAATAATCCATAAAACATCATGACCGTATCTTCCAATCCTTACCCCCACCGGCTGCCACCGGCAAGTTTTTTGTCCTGTTCCTTCACCTTTTCATTTGCCCGCAGCGTAAACTGTCCTTTACACTGATTCCATCAAGGAGGAACAGGAGACATGGAAAACATCGCCATAGAAGAGCATATCATTACGGAAAAACCATTCTACCTGGTACAGGGGGAAGAACTACTCATCGCCAGAACTGCGTACCAAAACCGCCTGCCAATACTGCTGAAAGGCCCGACCGGTTGCGGCAAAACCAGGTTTATCCAGCGACTGGCATGGGAACTCGCCCGCCCGCTCATCACCGTCTCCTGCCATGACGATCTGTCCACCAGCGACCTTGTCGGTCGTTTTCTCATCAAAGGCGGGGAGGCGGTCTGGATGGACGGCCCGCTCACCAAGGCGGTCCGAGCCGGAGCCATCTGTTATCTTGACGAGATCGTCGAGGCCAGGAAAGATACCACCGTGGTCATCCATCCTCTTGCCGACGACCGCAGGGAGCTACCCATTGAAAAGCGAGGAGAAACCCTGACCGCCCCGCCCGAATTCATGCTGGCCATCTCCTACAATCCCGGCTACCAGAGTGTACTCAAGGACCTCAAGCAGTCCACTCGCCAGCGTTTCGTTTCCTTTGAATTCAACTACCCTCCGACGGAACTGGAGGCCAGCATTGTTCGGGAAGAATCCGGCATTGAGCAATCGATTGCGGAAAAACTGGTCCGGCTGGCAGCCATGACCAGAAGCCTTAAAGACTCGGGACTGCAGGAGGGGGCAAGCACCCGGCTCCTGATTCATGCCGGCAAACTCATCCGAAGCGGGATCACTCCGCGCACCGCCTGCAAAGCCACGATCACGGAAACTCTGACCGACGACCATGAAATGCTGGCCGCTCTTGAAGAAATGGTCAGCTCCCTCTTCTGATGCGCAGGTGATCACCGTGGACGCACACGAACTCAAAAACAGATTTACCCAGGCCGTCCTGCCGGACATCCTGAACGACTGGGAAATCGAGGAAACCACCGAACCTCTCCACGGTCTGCCCGATACGGCCTTGAAGGAAATCTTCCGCCAGATTACGGTGATCTGGCCGGTGAGCCATGCCCTGTGCAATAATTTTCTCCAGGCGGTGGCAAGGGGGCTGACCTGCCTGCACCACTCCCAGCTTGGTGACTGGGTCAAGGCCATTCTCGCGGCCTATGAATCAGGAGGGCTGCATGAGGCCAGGCAACTTCTGGAACAGGTGGAGGAAACCTTTCTCTGCCCGATCCGGGGAGAAACAGGCATCAGCTTCACCGAGATCACCACCAGGCTACAGCCCTATGCCACCGGACTGGCAGGGCACCCGCTGGAGTTGAGCTCCGGCCCGGAGATCTACACGGATACCGCGACGATCTATCTTCCCCCCCGCATCGCCCTCCTGCCAAAACGTGTCGACAATTTTCTGCTCTACAAACTCATTATCTCCTTCCAGTGGGCCTTTACCGCCATCGGCACCTTTTCTCTTCAGCTCAGGAAGGACTCTCCGGCAGTTATCGCCGCCGCCAAACGGTACCGCACCGTTCTTCCCTCTGAATTCACGAGCCTCAGCGATTTTTTCAACCTCTTCCCGGAACCGGCCGTTGCGGCTAATCTTTTCCATTTTGGCGAAACATCCCGGGCCACTTCCTTTCTCCAAGAGAGACTTCCCGGCCTCATGCGGGAAAGCACCCCGCTCTTCCAGGCCCTGGCACGGACAATCCCTCCAGACACACGGGATTCCAGTGCCGATCTGCAAAGAACCATCCTCCTCCAGGCCGCGCAGGATACCTACAAATGGCCTTCCGGAGCCACACCCATAGAGGAGCTTTTTAACGCATTATTTCAGGATGATGCAACCAGCCAAGATTCCGCCTGTTTTGCAGCGGAGGCCTATGACCGATTCCATGACCATACCGGGAAGTCTTGCCCACCCATCATCTTCCAGGGAGTGCTGCGCCCGGCAGAGGTGCTGGCGGTACAGCGAAAGAGACGAACGGCTGCCAAAGAGCAATTCATCGCGGCGCTTGCCGCCATCATCAACGCGCCGCCCCTCCAGGATGCCCCCCTCGACAAAGAAAAAGATGAAGCTCAGAGCTCGGGATTTCTTGAACTCGAAGGCCAGAGCACAGTAGTTATCCCTCCTGCCGGGGCCGGGAAAGATCAGGGGGAGACGGAAAAGTCCCAAGAGAAAACCCTTGAATTCATCACCATCGACGACAGCCGGATCGACCTGCCGGACAAACTCAAAAAACTGGCCCGGGAAATCGTCGATGATCTCGGCCATATCCCTTCTCAATACATCTCCAGTGCCAGGCAGTCGGCAGGCAAGGGGCTGGCGCAGGGGAACGCCCCACCCCCTCAGGAGGGCGAGGCTCTTACCGCAACCAACCTCTTCATCTATGACGAGTGGGACTACCGGCGCACGGGTTTTCGCAAAAACTGGTGTTCTCTTGCCGTCAAGAAAATCAACCCGGTAACCGGCGCCTTTGTCGGCAACACCCTGGAAAAATACCACGGCCACCTGATCCGACTCAAGCGGCAGTTCGAAATGATGCGCAATCAGGAACGTTTTGTCCGGCGGCAAAAAGACGGGGACGAAATCGATCTTGACGCCCTCATCGAAGCGCTTGCCGATATCAAGGCCGGGCTCTCCCCAGCAGAGGGGCTCTTCATCCGGCTGGCCAGGGACAGGCGCAACATCAGCACCCTTTTTCTCGTCGACATGTCATCCTCCACCGAGGGCTGGGTCAGCACGGCCATCAAGGAAGCATTGATCCTCATGTGCGAAGCCCTGGAAGTTCTGGGCGACACCTATGGCATCTATGGATTTTCCGGAATGCGCCGCACCCGCGCCGAGTTGTTTCAAATCAAGGATCTTGGCGAACCGTACAATGATGAGGTAAAGGGCAGGATTGCCGCCATCGCCCCCCAGGAATACACGCGGATGGGACCGCCCATAAGGCATCTGACCCGGCTTTTGGCTAAAAGCGAGGCCAGGATCAGGCTGCTCATCACCCTTTCCGACGGCAAGCCCGAGGATTATGACGATTACAAAGGAGATTACGCCATCGAGGATACCCGGCATGCCTTGATCGAGGCCAAGGCCCAAGGAGTACACCCATTCTGCATCACCATTGACAAGCAGGCCCACGCCTACCTGCCCCATATGTACGGGGAGGTGAATTACATCTGCATCGACGAGGTAAAGAAACTTCCCAATCGAATCCCCGAGATCTATCGGGGGCTAACCTCCTGACTTGTACAGAGAACAAGAGCCTTCCGCGCATACTCAGCCTCTTTACCGTCTGCCAAGCTAAAAAAAAGCGATTACCCTGAAGGGCAATCGCTTTTTTTAGCCAGGAGCCCCAAGAGCTTAACGGCGGTCCCCCAGAAACCTAAGCAACATGAGGAACAGATTGACAAAATCGAGATACAGGGCCAGAGCCCCCATGATGGCGCCCTTCCGGATCGCGGCCTGGCCGTTCTCCATGATTCCGCCTGAACCGATCTTGGTGATTTTCTGTACGTCATAGGCGGTAAGGCCGGTAAAAACAATGACGCCGATGCCGGAAACAACCCAGGAAACCATAGAACTGCCCAAAAAGATATTCACCACCGAGGCGATAATCATGCCCACCAACCCCATGAACAAAAAGGAGCCCATGCTGGTGAGATCTTTTTTGGTCACCGTGCCGTAGACTGCCATGGAAACAAACATGCCGCCCGCGACAAAGAAGGTGGTAGCGACGGAAGTACCTGTATAGAGAAGGAGGATGGCGGAAATGGTCGCCCCATTCAAGATGGAATAACCCAGAAAGAGATTGGTCGCCAGACGGGCGGACATCTGTTCGATCCTGGCGGAGAGATAAATCACCATGCCGAGTTCGCCGAAAATCAGGCCATAAAAAATAATCTTGTTGCCAAAGATGGCCTGCTGCAAAGCCGGCGTGCCGGCGACCAGCAAGGCGGTTAGCCCGGTAAGGCCTAGGCCGATGGCCATCCAGTTAAAAACCTTGGCCAGGAAAAGGGTTGCCGCCTGAGAGCTGGACTGATCAATAACCATTGTTCTGCCATTATCACTGCTATACATGTTTCCTCCTAATCTTGAAAATTTTGAAGTTGCGCGACAGGCATTTACATAATAAGCATTTTGCAATAAAGGCGCTACTATTCCGTAACCGATCACGGGAGGAATGCCCCTGAAGTCAAATAACCACGGAATCACTCTTCTGGTATAAGTTTCGTATGGGCAGGCAAACTGCTCAACTCAGCTATAAGCGGGACGGCGATGCGTACTTTTGTACATGAGCCGGACTGATCGCCGCAAGATGTGGTGCCCTGTAACCGCTTACGAAATGCGAGATCCAGAGAGCGTCAAACTAGTTCGGCTAGAAACAATCGGTAAAATATCGATGGGGGGTGGTAAATCCGCAGTCAAGTAGGATATAATGATTTTTGCTCCAGCTTAAAACCAGAAGCGAGGTATTAAAGCGCTCCGGGTCGCAGGCTTTCCCAACCCCCAAAATGACCTTTCATGCTCCGCGACCTTATTCCGCCCAGAGGGCATAAGTTTCGTTTGGACAGGCAAGCTGCTCAACTCAGCTTTATCCTTCAAATCTTTTGACCGGCATCATACCATGAATACCCTGATTGTTGCATGCCCGAGCTGCAAGACCAAGAATAAAATGGCCGCCAGCAAACAACACCTGAGCCCACGTTGCGGCAAGTGCCACACGCCTCTGCCCATGGCCGGTTATGCCAAGCCGGTTGAACTTACCGACCAGGACGCGGCCCAGGTGATCCGCGAGGCAGACCTGCCGCTGCTACTCGACCTGTATTCGCCAAATTGCGGCCCATGCCGGACCATGGCTCCTGTGATAGACAGATTGGCACACCAATTTTTCGGGCGGGCGATCATCGCCAAGATCGACACCAGCACAAACTCGCTCACCGCCCGACACTACGGAATCAGGGGCGTACCAACCCTAATTTTTCTTAAAAACGGCCAGGTTGTCGATCAAATTGTCGGAGCCCTGCCCGAAGACGCCCTTGTCACCAAGCTCAATAACTTTCTCAGGAGTTAGGATAGACGCTTTTCAAATGACCCTCCCTAAAAAAAACCATGATCTCCGGGCCGCATACCAGGCCTTGCCGCCTCAACTCCGCTTCGCCTTGGAAGCTTGCGCCTTGGCAGGTGAACCGGCCGGAAAAACCGCCCTGCTCTCTGGCCTGTTTCCCCCGGCAGCAAATCAGGTTTGGCCCACGACCACGAAAGAGGAGCTCTCGGCCGCCCTTGCCGACCTGGCAGAAAAAAATCTTCTGACAGATCGCTGCGCCTGCCGCGAGGAAATTCGGGAAATCGTGGCGCACGAGTCCCGGAAGCAGCCGTATTTCCCGGCCCTGGCCGCCGCCATCAAACACGCCCGGCCGACCACGCCCCCGGAGGATAATCCAGAGCCTGACAGCCTGTGGCGCCTCGCCCTGCGCGATCTTCGCCTTGCCCTTCTGGCCAAAGAGGAAAACGGCTATAGTCACAATCTTCTTTTCTTGCTCGAACTCCAGGAAAAGTTTCCCGGCCGTTTCCCGGAGCACCCCCTGGTCACTCTCTGCGGCAAACCCTTTGACCAGCCATGGTTTTCCGGGCTTCCCCTGCATGTCCAGCTCTATGCCCTGCACCAGATCTTCCTGGACGGACTGCTCCTGTTGACGGAAATCCCCCTGCCGCTGGCATACCTGCAAGACAAGCGTTTTCTCAAATCCTTGCCCGCGAAAAACCGCGAACCCTTTTCCTATATGCTCACCTCCCATCTGCTCATCCGGGGAGAAACCCGGGCCGCCTCCGCCTGGATCAGCGACCGCCCGCAGCAGACTCCACCGCTGGGAGTGCTGGGCTGGCAACATTTTCTGGCCGAAAAAACAACAGAGGCCATTCTTTGCTACGAAGAAGATCTGGCCAAAATCAGAAAAGCCAACCAGAACGAACAGGCCTATTTCACCGGGGTTGAAGGGCTGTTCTACCTGATGGCCTTGCTAAAAAACGGAGATTACGCCACCCACCAGCAGGTGAGGAAGATTACCCAGGACATTGAAGAGATTCAACCCCACAACCCTTTCCTCCCGGCCTACTTCCTGCTTCTGGCCCTGGTGGAAGCAAGGGAGAACCGGCTTGATCTGGCCCGCGACCGGCTCACCGCCGTCAGCCTCCTGCCCAGGCCGAACAGCATCACCACACTTTTTCTGGCCTTGGTCACCTATTGGATCGAAGGAAGGCCCAGCCCGGTCTGTCTGCCGCACCTGAAGCGATTCCAGAAAAAAGCCGCGGCCCATGGCTACCTGTGGCTTGCCCGTGAGTACGCTTCCCTGCTGGGCCTGACCGGAGAAAAATCTTCCGCCCGGCCAAGCCCTCCCGAACTGAGCGAGGCCTGCTCGCTGGTAACCGCCATTACCCCGGAGGAGCAATGGCAGCGAGCTCTGCGCGCCTTAAGCTTCAGCTCTGGCCCGCTTCTGAGCCCGCCCAAACCGGAAACCACCTCCAGGCTGGCCTGGATGCTCGATTACCGCAGCCAGGATGGGGTGATCTCCCTGGCGCCGAAGATTCAAAATCTCACCGCCCGCAGTCAATGGACCAAGGGCAGATCAGTGGCCTTAAGAAAACTGTTCCGCAAAAACAAACCCTCTTTTTTAAACCCCCAGGATCTCCTGGCCTGCGAAACCATAGCGGAGAAAAAAGACAACCGGGGCGTTTTTTACCGCTTTGCCATGCCAAAAGCCCTGCTGGCCCTCATCGGGCACCCATGTGCCTTTCTGGCCGACTCGCCCAAAACCCCGGTTGAGATTCTCCAGGGCGAACCTGAATTGCGGGTTGACCAGCAAGGCGACTTCCTGCGAATCCAGTTTTCGCCCTGGCCCGACAGCACGGAAGCCATAGTCGTTCGGGAAACCCCGGCCCGTTTCAGGATTTTCCCCATCACCATGGAGCATCGGCGCGTCGCCGAGGTCATCGGCGTCCAGGGCTTAAGCATCCCCCTTGGCGGCAGAGACGAACTTTTTGCCACCTTGGGCAACATCTCCTCCTTCATGACCGTCCACTCAACCATTGACGGAAAATCCGTGGGCATTGCGGAGGCAGCGCCGGATTCACGCATCCACATGCAACTGCTCCCTTACGGTTCCGGGTTCAGGCTGGCCATGCTCGTCCGGCCTCTCCAACCCGACGGGCCATACCAGAAGCCGGGTGAAGGCCCCAAAACCATCATCGCCCACAGCTCCGGCAAACGCATACAGACAACGCGCGACCTGGAGTTGGAAGAAAAAAACGCCCTGCAGGTCGAAGAATCCTGCCCAATGCTGACCAAGGGGACCGACCTTGAGCGGGAATGGCTGCTGCAGGATCCGGAGGAATGCCTGCAACTCCTGCTTGAGCTGCAAGGGTTGCCTGAGGAGGTACTCATTGAATGGCCCGAAGGAGAACGGCTTACGGTAAGCCCGCCCGCCGAGCTCAACCAGTTTCTTCTCACGGTCAAGGAACGCAACAACTGGTTTGAGATGAGCGGCACCTTAAAGCTCAACGAATCCCTGGTTCTCGACATGCGGACCCTGCTCGAGCTGGCCCAGACCAATACCAGCCGCTTTATTCCCTTGGGACACGGACACTTCCTCGCCCTGTCCAGGGAGCTGCGCAAGCGGCTGGATGAGATCGCCGCCTTTGCCGAAATAAAGAAAAATGCGATCCGCCTCCACCCCCTTGCCGCCCTGGCGCTGGAGGATTTCACCAGCGGGGTTGGGGATCTGCACACGGACGAACGATGGCGGGAGCAGCAAAATCTCCTCAAGACAGCCCAGGAATACGAGCCCGCCATGCCGTCCACCTTCAAGGCCGTACTCCGGGATTATCAACTGATCGGCTTCAACTGGCTGGCCCGCCTGGCCAACTGGGGGGTGGGCGCCTGCCTGGCGGACGACATGGGGCTCGGCAAGACCATCCAGGCCCTGGCCCTGGCCCTGGCCCGCGCCGACCAGGGGCCGACCCTGGTGGTGGCTCCGACCTCGGTTTGTCCCAACTGGGAAGAGGAGGCGACCCGCTTTGCCCCCACCTTGAAAGTCGTTCTCTTCGGCGGCCGCCAGCGGGAAAAAATGCTGAGCGAGCTTGGCCCCTTCGATCTGCTCATCTGCAGCTACGGCCTGCTTCAGCAGGAATCAGCGCTCCTTGCCACCCGGAACTGGGAAACCATCATTCTGGACGAGGCCCAGGCGATCAAGAATTTCATCACCAAACGCTCGCGGGCAGCCATGCTCCTGCAGGGGAAGTTCAAGATGGTCACCACCGGCACCCCCATTGAAAATCACCTCACCGAGCTCTGGAACCTGTTTCAGTTCATCAACCCGGGACTGCTCGGCTCCCTGAACCAGTTCAACCAGCGGTTTGCCATCCCCATCGAGCGCGGCAACGACCCGGAAGCAAGGAAAAAGCTGAAAAAACTGATCAGCCCTTTTATCCTGCGCCGCCTAAAATCACAGGTTCTGGAGGAATTACCCGAACGCACCGAGATTCTTTTGCAGGTGGAGATGGAAGAAAAGGAGGCGGCCCTCTATGCAGCCCTGAGGCAGCGGGCCCTGAAAAACCTGCGGCAAACTGGTGGTCCACCGGGAAAACACTCGCTGCAGATTCTGGCCGAGATCATGAAACTGCGCCGGGCCTGCTGCAATCCCCGCCTTGTCCTGCCCGAAACGGACATCCCCAGCGCCAAGCTTGATCTCTTTGCCAAACTTGTCGCCGAATTGCGGGAAAACGGGCACAAGGCCCTGGTGTTCAGCCAGTTTGTCGATCATTTAAGTCTGATCAGAAAACACCTCGACCAAGAGGGCATTACCTACCGATACCTGGACGGCAGTACTCCTTCCAAGGAACGCCAAATCCAGGTCCAGGAATTTCAAGCGGGCAAGGGCGACCTGTTTCTCATCAGTCTCAAGGCTGGAGGGGTAGGGCTCAACCTAACCGCCGCAGACTACGTGATCCACATGGACCCCTGGTGGAATCCGGCCGTGGAAGACCAGGCCTCAGATCGAGCCCATCGCATCGGCCAGAAGCGCCCTGTAACCATTTACCGTCTAGTGACAAAAAACACCATCGAGGAAAAAATCGTCCACCTCCACCATGAGAAAAGGGCCCTGGCGGACAGTCTACTGGAAGGCACCGATGTTAGTCACGCCATGAATCCCGCCGATCTCTTGCGTCTGCTGAAAGAAAACTAAGCCATTGTCAATAAACAGTAACTATCCAGCTCAAGGCCGGAAACGAACAAAAACAACCCAAACCATAACGGATTACCCTTTGCGGCGAGGGAAACCAATGGTGGCGACAGTGCCTTTTCCTTCCTCGCTTTCCAGCTGAAACGAGCAGCCGGGGTGGTCCTCGATAATCCTTTTGGAAATTGATAAACCCAGGCCGGTTCCCTGCTTTTTCGTGGTAAAAAAGGGCAGAAAGATCCTTTTTTTAATCTCCTCGGAAATCCCCTCCCCGGTGTCAGTCACCTCAACCTCCACCAGTTTTTCCTGCACTATGGTGCGGACCACGATCTCCCCCCCGGGCGGGGTCGCTTCAATCCCGTTTTTTACCAGATTCAGCAAGACCTGCATTATCTTCTCCCTGTCCACCTCAACCACCACATCGGTGGTGGACGCAAGACGGATGTCAACCCCCTTGCCGCCGGAATAGGACCGCGCCAGTTCGACAACCTCATCAAGGAGTTCATTCAGGGAAATTATCTCCAGATTAAGCTGCGGGGGTTTGTACAGCTCCTTCAAGCCGGCAAGCAGATGCTCCAGGCGGGTGACTTCATCGACGATAATGGCCAGCTTATCCCGGTCTTTCTTGTCCGTGGCCTTTTTCATGAGCTGCCGAGCAAATCCGCCGATCATGATCAGCGGGTTCTTGATCTCGTGGTTGATCTCGGCCACGGTCTGCCCCAGGGTAGCCAGCCGCGCATTCTGGGCCAGGCGCTCCTCCAGATGCCTGGTGTCGGAAAGATCCCTGATCAACCCGGTAAAATAGAGTTGCCCCTCGATGTCTGCCACGGAAAAAGAGATGGCGGCAGGAAAGGTCTTCCCGTTTTTACGGGTCACCGCCATTTCCGTCTCATGCCCTATCAAGGTTGCCTTGCCGGTTCGCACATACCGGGACACCGCCAGTTCATGGCCGGTCCGGCAGCTGGGGCTCAAAATTCTTCCCAGATCATGGCCGAGGATCTCCGCCCGGTCATAGCCGAACATCCTCTCCGCCGCCTTGTTGAAAAAAATCACCGTGGAGTTTTCGTCAATAGTGACAAAAGCTTCGTTGGTATTTTCAACCGCGCTCTTGAGAATTAGAAACTTCTTCTGGATTTCCGCCGCCGTTTCCTCAGCCATACCCCTCCGCCAGACCATGGATCATAAAAAACGCGACCGATACTCCACATGCCGCCTGCCGCAAATTATTCCTTTACCATTATCCCTCTTTTCCGCAAATCATTGACAACCGAGCCAATCTGCTTTTCATTACAGTCATCAATCTGATAAACATTCTTCATTCCATCCAGAAAATAAAGGGTCAATCGGCCACTGCCGCTCAACTCAGCGCTGCGGATGTGATCCGTGTCGAGCCAAGGCTTCAGTTCTTCCATAAAATCTTGCAGGCTGCATTGCTTCATCAGCATCCTCCTTGCAACTATGGTTGATAATAATCACCGGCAATCATGGGCCACCATGATCCGGTTGCCCCCTTCCACCTTGGCCAGATAGCGTGCCCCGTCCGCGGCAATTATCAGACTCTGCATATCCGAGCCACGGCACGGCTCGGCGGTTGCAAGACCAACGCTCGCTGTCAGGGCCTGCCCCGTTTGCCCGCCGGCATAGCTGCCAGACAAGGCGGCTATCTGCTCCAGAAATTCATGGGCCACAACCAGAGCGCCCTCACTGGGGGTATTGGCCAGGACAATGGCAAACTCCTCCCCCTCACAACGGACTACGGTATCACCGGCCCGCTTGAGAACACCATTCATGGCATCCGCCACCTTCCGCAAGCATTCATCACCCTTGTCCCGGCCATGTAACTCGTTAAATTTTTTAAAATCATCAAGATCCATCATGAGCAGGGAAAGAGGAGCCGCCTTACGCCGGGATCTGTTCCATTCCCTGACCAGTGTTTCATCAAAATAACGACGGTTGTCCATCACGGTCAGGCTGTCGCGAGGCACCATGTGCATCAGGTGCTGATTTATCATCTCCATTTGGCGGGTAAGTTCGACCAGCTCCCGCTCCCGTGCCTTGCGCTGGTCGGTTTCCCGCTTCAGCCTCAAAGCGGCGCGAACCCTGGCCAACAGCTCAATCTCTCTGACCGGTTTGACGATATAGTCTGTCGCGCCCATAGCGAACGCCTGGGCAAGTGCTTCGTCATCATCGCGTACTGAAACCATGATCACCGGAATATCCCGTAGTCCATCCTGCTCCTTTATCCGTTGACAGGTTTCTATGCCGTCCATGCCCGGCATCATAACGTCCATGAGGATAAGGTCGACTCTTCTCTCCTCCGCCTCGGCCACTTCTGTTGTCGCCAGCATTTCCAATGCTTCCTGACCGCTTCTGACACAGTAGATGTCCGCGTATCCCTCATGCTGGAGCATTTCCTCAAGCAGCATCAGGTTTACAGGGATATCGTCAACAATAAGGATTGCCATTTTCACCTCGATGTTTCAGGAGCCGCAAAAAAACGACCGTACAATTCTGAATGTTCCCTTACGACTCCTAAACAAAAAATACCGGTTTATTCTTCAACAACGACTTATGACAAAAATATGAGCAGAACTCTCCTGGCCGTACCTCTTGCTCCGCATGCAATCATGGGATAAAATCACTCCTGATTTTGGAAGAGCCAAATATGACGAACTCGTAGGTCATTTTTTAACGCAGAGGCGCAAAGCCGCAAAGTTTTAATCCTTTCATTTCAACATGTTGCCTTTGCATCTCTGCGTCTTGGCGTTACGTTTTTTAGTTGTTACGAGTCCATCAAATAAGATCGGCTCGTAAAAAGGAAAACAGGTCACAGGTCCGCGACACAAAATCAAATAGTTACGAAGCGACAACCGTTATAACCGCGACTTTTTGCGATTTTATCAAATATTTTTTCACCCTTTTTGCTGTTCCCTGACAACAGGAAAAAAACATGCCCTATACCCCCATCATCGGCACCCTTGGCTACGTTCTTTCTCCAGACCGGACCCAGACACTTCTTGTCCACCGCAATGCCCGCCCGGCGGACGCCCACCTGGGCAAATACAATGGCCTTGGCGGCAAAATGCGGTCAGACGAGGATGTTCTCACCTGTCTCACCAGAGAAATCAAGGAAGAAGCCGGAATCGACTGCGAAGAAATCCGGCTGCGCGGCACCATCAACTGGCCCGGCTTCGGGCCCAAAGGGGAAGACTGGCTGGGCTTTATCTTCCGAATCGACCGCTTCCTCGGCACACCCTGCCCTGAAAATGAAGAAGGTACGCTTGCCTGGCACCCCATTACCAAGCTTCATCTCCTGCCGATGTGGGAGGGAGACCGGTACTTTTTGCCTCTGGTTTTCGACTCCGATCCCCGTATCTTTCATGGTCATCTTCCATACCTAAACGGCCGTCCCCTGAGCTGGAACTTCACCAGGCTTTGATTGTCATCGCTCCCGGACCGGGAGCAGCCTCTGCTTATCAACCGCAGCTTTTGTTGGATCTGGGATCCCAGGTGTCATAGGCCTTGCTGTATAGATAATCGTTGATCAGCAGCAGATCTTCCGGGGAAAGCTTGGCCCATAAGCCATCCTTGGCGCACCGAACATTTTTCTTGTAAAATACCATGTTCCAGCCCCGCATGGTCCGCGCTTCTGTATCCAGAAACTTGGCGCCTTTGTCGTTTCCCCTGAAATGACAGCTTTTGCAATTACTGCGATACAGCTTATACCCCGCCATGGTATTTTTATACTCCAAGGCCCTACTGGACTGGGTTGCCGGATCAAAACGGTAGGTGGTTTCGCCGCCCTCATCCTTGGCAAAAACCCCGACCTGAGACAGCAAGGCCAAAAAGGCCGCCAGCCCGGTAATGAGGGCAATCTTCTTTCCCATCCTTCCGCCTCCCCTGTTGCTTGAATGCATATTGTGCCCCCCTGTCTTGCCCGCTGTTTTCTCATCCCTTGCAGGTTCCGAGGCAGCCAGCCATATTAACACGCTGATAAAACTAGATAAAAATCTTGCTTTCGCCTTATTTTTCTTGAAATCGCCACAAGACGCGATTACAACGGTTATTTGTTGGGAACTCGTTGATTTTGCGTTTCTGACCTTTGATGGACTCGTAGGTCATTTTTTACACCCAGAGGGTATAAGTTTCGTTTGAGCAGGCAAGCTGCTCAACTCAGCTTTAACGCAGAGGCGCAAAGTTTTAATCCTTTTATTTCAATATGTTGTTTTTGCGTCTCTGCGCCTTCGCGTTACGTTTTTTAGTTGTTACGAGTCCAGCACCTTTGACTGCTTTCCTTTTTTTGCGAGGCCATCATTGTCCATGTTGATACTGAAGGCATTTCTATTCTCCCTCTTGGGTCACGGAAACACAAGGGCAATAATCATGCAACCATGCACAAGCTGGATGCATTTCTGTTTCCCTAATCTCATGATTAGGTGCGGGCTCCTATGCTTCGCATTTTTTTGCCTCCTCGCCGCGCCGACAGCTATCCAGGCCATGCCTGTGCCGGTGCTACTTGTTCCGGAGGAAAGCTCATACCCCCTGGCGAAACATCTAGAACTCCTTGAAGATCCTGCCGGAAACCTTACAATCACCGACATCGTTTCCAAACAAGCCGAAGCCCGCTTTGCCCCTGCAACCACCGGCATTCCCAGCTTCGGATTTACCACCTCGGCGGTCTGGGCTCGTTTTACCGTACAAAACAGCCTGCCCAATTTCGTGGAATACTTTCTCGAAGCAAAATATCCTCTTCTTGACCGGATATACCTTTATACCCCCGCCGACACCGGCGCCTTCATCGTTCTCAAGGCCGGCGACAGCTTCCCCTTCGAAAACAGGGCCATCCAGCACAAAAACAACATTTTCCCCATCCGGCTTCTGCCGGGCGAAGAGAAAACCATATATCTCCGCTGCGAGACGACAAGTTCCCTGAACTTGCCGCTCATCCTGTATTCCCCTGTCGGCCTGGCCGAAGGAATCAGCCTGGAACAGACCATGTTAGGCATCTATTACGGCATTCTGCTGGTCATGATGATCTACAATTTTTTCATTTATCTAAGCATCAGGGACAGCACCTATTTATACTACGTCCTTTTTGTTTTTACTTATATGATGTTCCAGTTGAGCGTCAACGGCATGGCTTTCCAGTATTTCTGGCCCAGCCAGATCTGGTGGGCCAATAACTGCACGCCATTTTTTATTTTCCTCGCCTACATCTTCGCCACCCAGTTCACGCGAAAAATTCTTGATACGGCAAAAAATGTCCCCCGCCTTGACGCCATTCTCCTGGCAGGTCTGGCTCTTTCCGCAATCGGCGCCATTTTGACTTTTTTTGTCGGCTACCCCCTGAGCATCCGTTTGGCAACCCTGATGAGCCTGACCGTTGTTGCCCTGATCGTTGCCGGCTTTATCTGCATGCGCAAAGGTTCCCGCCCGGCCCGTTATTATCTCCTGGCCTGGTCTGTCTCCATGCTGGGAGTAACGGTGTTTGCCCTTAAGACCTTCGGCATTCTGCCCCATACCTTCATTACCCACTGGGGCATCCAATTCGGTTCGGCCTGGGAGGTCATCCTGTTGTCCATGGGCCTTGCCGATCGTTTCCAGCTCATGAAGCAGGGAAAAGAGCAGCTGCAGAACGTCTATGCCAGGCAACTGGAAGAAGCCCATGGTGAGTTGGAGAAAACCTTTCGGGATATGGAACAGTTTAAACATTCCCTGGAATCTCTGCTTGAAGAACGAACCGCCGACCTGAGCCGGGTCAATGAGAACCTTGCCAGGGAAGTCCTGGAAAGGCAAAAAGCGGAAACCCGGGCAGATGCGGCCAGCAAGGCAAAATCTCAATTTCTCGCCTCCATGAGCCATGAAATCCGCACCCCGATGAACGCCATCCTCGGCATGGCGAACATGGCGGCAAAAATGGCGGAAACAGCAAAATTGCAACAATACCTCGCCATTATCCAGGACTCCGGCAAGGCGTTGCTTGCCCTGATCAACGACATCCTCGATTTCTCAAAGATCGAGGCAGGCCGACTTGATCTCGAGTGCACCAATTTTGATTTGCGGGAAACCATGGAAAGCCTTGCGGACCTGTTCGGCAAGCAGGCCGCCGACAAAGACCTCGAATTGCTGATCCGTGTGGACGGCGATACGCCCTGCGCCCTGAGGGGAGACGCTCTGCGCCTGCGGCAGATTCTGATCAATCTGATTGGCAACGCTATCAAATTCACCAAAAGAGGAGAGGTCGCTGTCAGGGTTCGCTGTGGAAAATTGAATGATGGCGAGGCGGTACTGCATTTTTCCGTGCGAGACACCGGCAGCGGGATAAACCATGACCAAATCAAGCAGCTTTTCAACGAATACTCCCAGGCAGACAGCTCAACCGCCAGGCTTTACGGGGGAACCGGCCTTGGTCTTGCCATCAGCAGGCAGCTGGTCACCCTGATGGGCGGCGAAATCAACGCAGAAAGCGAACCGGGCAGGGGCAGCACTTTCCATTTCACCATCAAGGTTAAATTGCAGCCCCAGGAATCCCAACACCCCATAATTCTTCCTGCCTCAGCTGCCGACGCCAGGGTTATGGTGGCGACAGATCATCCGGCCCTGGGGGAAACCTTGCTTAAGATGCTCTCCGACTTCGGTTGCCAGGCAGAAATACTCCCCCCGTCTGAAGAAAATGACTCACCGACATTCCTTGCCCAACTGACCCAGGAATATGCGCTTCTTGTTATCGACAGTTCCCTTCCTGGGCTGAACCTGTCCCTTCTTCTAAAAAAGCGCGATACCAACCAAGCGGACGTTCATCTTACTCCGGTCATAATCCTAACTCAGCTCGACCAGGAGGCAGCCCTTGAAGACGACTACAAGGCCTGCCCAGGAGTAATTTTCCTGAGTAAGCCGCTTAAGCAGTCAGACCTGTACAAAGCCATTGCCGAATGTCTTGGAATAGGCTCAACCCAGTCCTGCGCACTTTCTCCTCCGGAGGGAAACGACAGAAAACAGTTCGAGAGCCTGGCCGGCAAGCAGGTACTGGTGGTAGAAGACAACCCGGTAAACCAGATGGTGACAAGTCAACTCTTGACAAGAGTCGGCATTCTGGTTGATATAGCGGGCAACGGCCAGGAGGCGCTTGCCGCGCTGCCTGCCAAAACATATGATGCCGTGCTGATGGATGTCATGATGCCGGTGATGGACGGACTTACTGCGACCATGGCCATCCGCCGGGCTCTGCGTCTTGACCTGCCCATTATTGCTCTCACCGCCAAGGCCACCGATGTAGACCGGGGAAAATGCCTTGAAGCCGGCATGGACGAGTATCTGACCAAACCCGTGGACAGTCAGCAGCTGTACCAGACCCTGGAAAAATTGCTGGTCCGGTAATAAGGGAAAGAAGTCACATGTCCGCGACACGAAATCAAAAAGTTACAGAATGACAACCGTTGTAATCGCGGTTTTTTTGCGATTTCAACAAAAATTGATGACCATATGACCATGATCTCCTCCACCATAACAACCTTAAACCTGCTCTTGGAAGCAAGTGCCCGATCCTTTGGCCACTTGCCCGCGGTAGGCTTCGCCTTTCAGCCGCCCATTCCCTATGAAGAGTTCCAGCAGAAGGCTCTGCAGGTTGCAGCCCTGCTCAGGGAACACGGCATCAGAAAAGGCGACCGGGTGGCGATTCTCGCCGACAACTCTCCCCAGTGGGGCATGAGTTACTTCGGCATCATCAGATTGGGAGCGATTGGTGTCCCGATTCTCCCGGATTTTCCGGAGGCCGACGTCAAGCATATCCTGAACGAGGCCGGGGTAAAAATCCTTTTCACCACCCAGCGCCAGCTGGAAAAACTCTATGGGCTTACCGGCAACAAATTAAAAGCCGTAATCACCCTGGATGACGCCGCCGATCAGAACAACCTCGTGACCACCATCCCCTTCAGCCGATTTCTTGCCGCCGCAGGGGATCTGCCGGAAAATAAAGCTGAGTTGAGCAGCTCGCCGGATTTTATGCCCTTCAGGGTGCAAACGAAACTTATACCCTTTGGGTGTAAAAAATCCCCGCCCGTATGTCCGACCGACCCGGAGGACACCGCCTCGATCATCTACACCTCCGGCACTTCGGGCCACGCCAAGGCGGTGATGCTGAGTCATAAAAACTTTATCAGCAATGTTCGCGCCACCCTGGCAGTCTTTGCCGTTGAGCCGGTGCAGGGCTGGACCTTTCTTTCGATCCTGCCCATGTCCCACGCCTATGAGTTCACCACCAGCTTCCTGGTGCCGCTGGCCACCGGCTCCCGCATCGTCTATGCCGGCAAGACCCCGACCCCGACCGTGCTGGAGCGGATCTGCAAGCAGGAACAGCCCACCACCATGTGCATGGTGCCCATGGTCATGGAGAAGATCTACAAAAAGAAAGTCCTGCCGGTCATCAACGCCAATGTGCTCATGCGGGCGGCCATGAAGATGCCCCTGCTCCGCCGAAAGATCCTGCAAAAAATCGGTAAAAAATTACAGCTGTTTTTCGGAGGCAGGCTTAAACTTATCGCCATCGGCGGGGCTCCCCTCAACATCGAGGTGGAACGATTCCTGGCCGAGGCAGGATTCCCTTACCTGGTCGGCTACGGCTTGACCGAAGCCTCCCCCATAGTCAGCGCCGGGCCATACGGCGACCCAAGCATCGCTTTGGGCTCGGCAGGCAAGCCGGTGCAGGGGGTGGAGGTTAAAATCAGCAAGGCAAATCCCGAAACAGGGTTGGGCGAAATCATGGCCAGGGGAGCCAATGTAATGCAGGGATACCGCAACAATCCCGAGGCAACCAAAGAAGTCCTCGACCAGGAAGGCTGGCTGGCCACCGGCGATCTGGGCTTTATTGACCGGCAGGGAAATCTCTTTATCAAGGGGCGCTCCAAAAACGTCATTGTCCTTTCCCACGGTGAGAATATCTATCCCGAGACAATCGAAGAGAAGATCAACGCCTTCCAGCAGGTAGTGGAATCGCTGGTGCGCGAATGCAACAACCGGCTGGAAGCCTTGGTCTATCTGGATTACGAAATGATCGACGCGAAAACCAGAGGCAAGGAACAATCCCGGCAACTGGAACATATTGCCGAGATCCTGACGGAAATCAAAAGACAGGTAAACCTTAAGCTACCCCCGTATGCGCAGCTTGCCCAGGTGAGGGAACACCGGGAGCCATTCACCAAGACTGCGACTCATAAGATAAAACGCTATCTCTACACCAGCAGCCCCCAGAACTGCTGAACATAAAAAAATATGACTGAATCCACGACGGTTACCGCCCCCAATTATCCCCCGGACGTCCATTGCCTCAAGCTGGGCGAGCGGGAAATCTTTTTGATCGGCACGGCCCATATCTCCCGGGAATCCGTGGAGCTGGTCCGCCAGGTCATTGCCGGCGAAAAGCCGGACTGCGTCTGCGTTGAGCTGGACGAGAAGCGTTACGAGGCCCTGGCCAAGCGCAAGACCTGGGAGCTTCTCGATCTGCGGGAGATCATCCGCAAAAAACAGCTCTCCACCCTGCTGATCAACATGCTCCTGGCCTCCTACCAGAAAAGGCTCGGCGACCAGATGGGGGTCAAGCCGGGCACCGAACTGCTGGAGGCGGTGCAGGAGGCGGAAAAATACGGAATTCCCGTGGCCCTTTGCGACCGGGATGTTCGAGTCACCCTGCGCCGGGCCTGGAACTCCACCTCGTTCTGGCGCAAGAATTATCTGCTGGCCAGTATTCTCACCAGCATGTTCGAAGAGACCGAGATTACCGAGGACAAGCTGCGGGAGCTGAAAGAGAGCGATGTTCTTTCCGAGCTGCTCAGCGAGCTCGGCCAGGCCATGCCCGAACTCAAGCGGGTGCTTATTGACGAGCGGGACACCTACCTGGCGGAAAAGATCAAGGCCAGCAAAGGCAGTAGGTTGGTGGCCGTAGTGGGAGCCGGGCATGTGGCCGGGATCAAGACGGCGCTCGGCGAAGACCGCCGCGATCAGCTGGAGGCCATCAACATAATTCCGCCCGTTTCTCCTATCTGGCAGGTGGTCGGCTGGGCCATTCCCGCCCTCATTGTTCTCGCTCTGGTGGTGATCGCGGTTACCAAGGGCACGGCAGTGGCCGGGGACAATCTGCTGTTCTGGATTCTGGCCACCGGCCTTCCCGCCGCTTTTGGGGCGGTCCTGGCGCTGGCCCATCCACTCACCATCCTCGGCGCCTTTGTGGGAGCGCCCGTCACCACCCTGCTACCCGTGCTCGGCGTGGGGCATCTCACGGCCTTTATCCAGGTCATGGCCCAGCCGCCGCTGGTGATTGAGTTTGAAACCGTTCTTAAGGACATGGGCACTGTGCGCGGCTGGTGGCGCAATCGGTTGTTGCGTCTTTTCCTCGCCTTTATGCTGCCAAGCTTTGGCGCCATGGCCGGAATGTGGGTCGGCGGCTCCAGGATTATCTCCAACCTCTTTTAGAGGTAATCGATCACGGGGTAAGCCCACAAGGGTCAAATAACCACGGAATAAGCGGCCACAGGGTGCCGCAGGTTGCGGCAAGCGGGACGGCGATGCGTACATCAGGTACGTGAGCCGGGCCGATCGCCGCAAGATGTGGTGCCCTGTGACCGCTTACCTTTTAGGCGCCGTTACGAAGAACTCTCGCCGCGATTGGGCGTTTTGTGACGACTCCTTATGCCGCCTCTGATATCAGGACGGCGATAATATCTTAATTACAACGGTTCAGGAAAAAAACATGAACAAAAAAATGCATCTTACCGGCAAACAGGGCCGCCACCTGCGCGGCCTGGGACACCATCTTTCCCCCCTGGTCATGATCGGCAAGGATGGCGTTACCGACAATCTCACCGCGGCGCTGGAAGCAGTGCTTACCGCGCACGAACTGGTCAAGGTCAAGATCCAGGACGGCTGCCCTTACGCCAGGGAGGAGGCCGCCGAGCTGCTGGCCCAAAAAAGCAAAAGCCGAATCGCCCAGATCATCGGCAAGACCTTCCTGCTCTTTCGCGAGAACAAGGAGCTGAAAGAGGACAAGAAGATCAAGCTGCCGTCCATTAAATAATCAGCGCGAAGGTTCGTCCATGCGCGATTATCTTGACCTGCTGAAAACCGCCAACCAAGAGGCCATCCGCGCCCGACGGGCGGAAACGGCTGCCCTGCTGGCCCAGCCCAAAAAAGGCTTTCTGCGCTTCCGCGAACCCTATGAGTCCTTGCGCCATCTGCACGCCAGGGTCACCGATTACAGCACGGAGGCGGTGACCATCGGCTTGGCCGAAGAATTGGGCGAAGCGGACCTTGGCCTGGTGCATGAGGCCATGCAAAGTTTCATGCCCTGGCGCAAGGGGCCTTTCAAGGTGTTCGGAGTTGACATCGACGCGGAATGGCAGAGCTGGCGCAAATGGAACCGGCTGCTCCCCGCTCTGCCCGACCTCGCCGGCAAGGTGGTGGCCGATATCGGTTGCAACAACGGCTACTACATGTTTCGCATGCTGCCGCACAAGCCACGCTGCGTGGTCGGCCTGGAGCCCTTTCTCCAGCATTATTACTGTTTCAAGACCCTCCGCCGCCTGGCAAAAGCCGACGAGCTGTTTATCGAGTTGATGGGGGTGGAGGATGTCCCCCTTTTCTCTTCCTGTTTTGATGTGGTGTTTCTGATGGGCATCATCTACCACCGCATCTCGCCGGTGGAGATGCTGCGGGAGATCCGGGCAGCCATGCGGCCGGGCGGCGTGTTAATCATAGAATCCCAGGCCATTCCGGGCGAGGCCCCGGTGGCCCTTTTCCCGGAGGAACGCTACGCCAAGGTGCCGGGCACCTATTTCGTGCCCACGGCCAACTGCCTGCGCAACTGGCTGCTCCGCACCGGCTTTACCGAAGTGGAAATCTTTTGCTGCCACCCAATGAGCAGCGAGGAACAACGAAAAACAGCCTGGATGACCTTTGAATCCTACGAGGATTTCCTCGACCCCCACAACCCGGCCCTGACCGTGGAAGGCTACCCGGCCCCCTTGCGGGTGTTTCTCAGGGCGGTGAACCCATAAACCGTCAACACAAATAAACCCTCAACCAGACATGGTGACAACGTGGCAAAACCGAACTATCAGTACGAAAAACGGCAGCGAGAACTGGCAAAGAAAAAAAAGAAAGAGGAAAAGAAGCAAAACCTGATGGATAAAGCTGAGTTGAGCAGCTTGTCTGCTCAAACGAAACTTATACCCTCTGGGTGCAAAAAGGAGCTTCCGGAAGGAGCCGAGCCAGATCAGCCAGCGGATAGCGAGGAGAACTGAGACCGTTCTTTTTTGCCTGGCAGCAGTCGCTCCGGGCAACCAGCGGCGGAGACAACCCATCTCCCCAAGTTCACGAATTTGTTTACCATTTCCTCCTTGACTTTCCGCGTCACATACGCATTATATAATTATAAAGGAGGTATTGTCATGTCCCTCACAATCAACAGCAACAACAGCTCATCAGCCATAAACCAGCTGGGGCACACCCAGAAAAATTTTGCCTCATCCCTGGAAAAAATCGCTTCCGGACGGCGCATCAACAAGGCATCGGACGATGCCGCCGGTATGGCCATCGCCGACATTCTGCTCAGTCAAGCCCGAGGAATGGGCCAGTCCCTGCGCAACGCCAACGATGCCATTTCCATAGCCCAGGTGGCGGACAGCGCCCTGAGCCAGTCAACGGATCTGGTGCAGTCCATCCGCGTAAAAGCGCTGCAAGCCGCAAACGCCAGCCAGAGTGCGGAAAGCCGCCAGGCTCTTCAGAGCGACATCAACAGTTCCTTGGCCCAGCTCGACAAAATTGCCCAGAACACCACCTACAACGGGCAACAGTTGCTCTCCGGCACCTTTTCCGGCAAGGAAGTGCAGATTGGCGCCAACAGCGGCGAAACCATCAAGCTCTCCATTGCCTCGGCCACGCCGGGCAATCTCGGCAGCCCGGCCCTGGGCAACCTCTCCGAGGTCAATGTATTGAGCCAGGAAAGCGCTCAGGACGCCATCAAAATTGCCGATGCGGCCCTGGAACAGATTGACGCAGCCCGGTCCGAAATCGGCTCCACCCAGAACCAGCTTGCCTCAACCATCAACAATCTGGCCGCCACCAGCACCAATCTGCTGTCCGCCGCCTCGAGCATCTCCGATGTGGACCTGGCGGAAGAATCCATTGACTTTAATTCCTTAAAGGTGCTGACCGAGGTGAACGCCTTTGCCCTGGCCCAGACCGGCAAAATAAACAAGCAGAACATCTTGAGCCTGTTGCAGGGTTGATAAGCAGTAGCAAGTGATCCCATCTCACGTAATCGTTCACAGCACCACATCTTTGGACGATCCCGGCTTACGTACACGAGGTACGCAGCGCCGCTCTGCTTGCCCAAATCTGCGGCACTGCTGAACGGTTACAGTCCGGTGGTTTTGGTACTTTGACGACCGCCCCGGTGAACGGTTACCATCTTACAAGCAAAAAACCCGAATCTCCTGATGGCGATTCGGGTTTTTTAGGAGCCGTTAAAAAGCAACATGTTTTTCTGGTTCTTTTCGTTACGGCCCCTTATGCCGTTCCTGGGATCATGACTGTACAAGTTTTTTTTTGACAACGGCTTAGTCCGGGTGGAATTTATCAAACTGTAATATCCGCACCGCCTTACCCAACCTGACATCCTCCCTGTGAATTGCAAGACTGAGCGGCCTTCTGTCTATGGAACCGTCCGAAAAAACACTTATCGCCATCCCCATCCGTAACACGCTGATCCCTTGATCTGCTCAACCTTGCAAGGGGAAAAGTGGCAATTTTAACCTGGGAAAAGCAGCATTTTTTTTATTGCTCTTTTACCGACAATCGCCAATAGTGCCGCATATTAATAACCAAAGGAAAAACCTGCATGACCAGCTCTGAAAAAGAAATACACGGCAAAAAACTAACAGTCCTGTCGCTGGCGGCCCTGGGCGTTGTCTTCGGCGACATCGGCACCAGCCCACTTTACGCCATGCGGGAATGTTTTCACGGCGAATATGGCATCGCGGCCTCCGCCGCCAATGTGCTCGGTGTCTTGTCCCTTATCTTCTGGTCCCTGCTGCTCATTGTCAGCGTTAAATACCTCGGCTTCATCCTCCGGGCTGATAACGAAGGGGAAGGCGGGGTTCTGGCCCTGACCGCCCTGATCAAGCCCAGAAACCTGAAATCGCGTACCCCCCAATGGGCCCTGGTAGGGCTCGGCCTCTTTGCCGCCTGCCTGATGTACGGCGACGGCATGATCACCCCGGCCATCTCGGTGCTGAGCGCCGTAGAAGGGGTGAAAAACATCACCCCATTGCTCGAGCCTTATATCATCCCGGTCACCATTGCCATTCTGGCTGGGCTTTTTCTCCTGCAAAAACGAGGTACCGCCAGGGTGGGCCGTCTGTTCGGACCGGTCATGCTCCTCTGGTTCTTCGTCCTTGCCGCTCTCGGCATTGCCCAAATCGTGAAAAGCCCGCAGGTGCTGGCCGCCGTATTTCCTTGGCACGGGATCAGCTTTCTCCTTGCAAACAGGGTCCATGGCTTCATCGTCCTTGGTGCGGTCTTCCTGGTGGTTACCGGGGCAGAGGCGATTTACGCCGACATGGGCCACTTCGGCAAGCGCCCCATCCAGCGGGTCTGGTTCGTAATCGTCTTTCCGGCCTTGGTCCTCAACTATTTCGGTCAGGGCGCTCTTTTGCTCGCCAAGCCGGAAGAGGCTTATCACCCCTTCTATGCCCTGGTCCCTGACTGGGCCATGATCCCCATGGTACTCCTGGCCACTTTTGCCACGATCATTGCTTCCCAGGCCGTGATTACCGGCTCTTTTTCCCTCACCCGCCAGGCGATCCAGCTTGGCTACCTCCCCAGGCTGCGGATCACCCACACCTCCTCATCGCACATCGGCCAGATCTATGTGGGGCCGGTGAACTGGACCCTGATGCTTTGCACCATCGGCCTGGTCCTGGGCTTTCAATCCTCAAGCAAGCTTGCCGCCGCCTATGGCGTGGCGGTGAGCGCCACCATGTTGATCACCACCACCCTCTTTTTTGTGGTGGCCAGCAAGCGCTGGGGCTGGAACCGGCTCACCGCCGGCCTGCTCACCGCCCTTTTCTTTATGATCGATCTCCCCTTCTTCGGGGCGAACATGAGCAAGATCTTCCATGGCGCCTGGTTTGCCCTGGCCATTGGCGGTTTCTTTTTCCTCATCATGCTGACCTGGGAACAAGGCCGGGAAATCCTTGGCAGCAGGATGCGGAGCCTGACCCCAAGTCTGGGTGAATTCAAAAAGATGCTGAAAAAATCTCCGCCGCAACGGATCAACGGCCAGGCCGTGTTCCTGACCAGGGGCCACGACATTGTCCCCGCCGCGCTGATGCACAACCTCAAGCACAACAAGATCCTGCACTCCGAGGTAGTTTTTCTGAATATCCGCACCGAGGAGATCCCCCGGGTGCCGAATTTCGAAAAAATCGAGGCCGAAAAACTGGGTGCGGGCCTCTACCGCATCATCGCCCACTTCGGCTTCATGGAAGAGCCGAAGATCGACAAAATTTTCGCCCTGGCCCGCAGCAAGGGGCTGACCCTGGATATGAAGGAAGCCAGCTTTTTCCTGGGGCGGGAAAAACTCTCCATCGGGGAACACCCGGAGATGTGGCGCTGGCGTTCGCATCTTTTCCTTTTTCTGGCGCGCAACGCCATGGATGCCGCAGGTTTTTTCGACATCCCCTCGGACCAGGTCATCGAGGTTGGCGTTCAGTTGGAGCTATAGGTCAAGCTTGAGGCACTCGCAACAACTCATTGTTTAACGCAGTGGCGCAAAGACGCAAAATTTTAATCCTTTTATTTCAACATGTTGCCTTTGCGCGTTTGCGCGTCTGCGTCTTGGCGTTACGTTTTTCAGTTGTTATACGATCAACAAGCGTTAGGTTCAGATCCCATCTCCATAACTCGTTTTCCGGCAGCATGGCCAGCACAAATCATTACCCTTTACGGCTCCATCCTGACCACTATTTTTCTTCCGACGGATTGCGATGATTCCCCCCTGGAAAAGCCTGCTGGCCCGCAGCATCACTACCCCCGAACAGCTAAGCCGCCATTTCGGCCAGGATTTTTCGGCCCTGGCCCCGGTTATCGAACAATTCCCCATGCGGATAAATCCCTATTACCTAGGGCTGATCAAGACTCCGGGAGATCCCCTCTGGCGGCAGGCTGTGCCGGACCCGCGGGAGCTGGACGACCACGTCTGCCTGGTTGACCCCCTGGATGAGGAAAACCGCTCGCCGGTGGAAAATCTGGTCCACACCTATCCGGACCGCGCCCTCTTTTTGGTAACCAACCAATGCGCCATGTATTGCCGGTTCTGCACCAGGAAAAGAAAGGTCGGCACCCCCCGCATGCTGGTAAGCCGGGAAACCATGCGGGAGGCCTTTGCCTATCTGCGCAAAAACAAGCAGATCCGCGATGTCCTCATTTCCGGCGGCGACCCGCTGCTCTTAAGCGACGAGACTCTTGGCTGGCTGCTGGACAACCTGCGCGCCATCCCCTCGGTCCAGATCATCCGCATCGGCAGCCGGGTTCCCTGCACCCTGCCCATGCGGATCACCACCCGGCTGGCCGCTATCCTCAAACGCTATCACCCGCTCTACCTCAACACCCATTTCAACCATCCCGACGAAATAACCCCCGTGGCGGCCAAGGCCTGTGCCCGGCTGGCCGGGGCCGGCATCCCCCTTGGCAACCAGACCGTCCTGCTCAAAGGGGTCAACGACAACGCCGCCACCATCGGCAGGCTCATGCACGAGCTGCTCATGATTCGGGTAAAACCCTATTATCTTTTCCAGGCCGACATGACCCTGGGCGTCAACCACTTCAGAACCAAGGTAGAGACGGGTCTGGAAATTATGCAATCCCTAATCGGCCACACCTCCGGCCTGGCCGTACCGACCTTTGCCATTGACGCGCCAGGCGGTGGGGGCAAAATCCCGCTTACCCCCAGCTATCTCACCAGCTTGGGCAAAACCGTCAGCTTGACAAATTATCTCGGCGCACCGTGCAGCTACCACAACGATCTTGATTAACAGCGTTTCCCTGCCTTTTTTTATCCGCAGCGATTGCCTCCAGCCTTCATCTTTGATACCCTTTATTGAGAATCATGGCACAAGGAGACCACGCATGCTGAAAAAAATTCTCGTCGCCGTTGACGGCTCGCCATACAGCACCCATTCCCTCCGCTACCTCGGCCAACTCTTCCAGAATCTTCCCGATATTCATTTCCATCTTCTTTCCCTTGTCCCGGCAAGCAGCCTCGGCTCAGCCGCCCGCGACTGGCTGAGTGAAGCGGAACTGCTCAATACCGTAAGCCCGGCCACCCGCAACCTGCTGGTCGCCCAGAAAAAATACATGCTCCAAGCCACGGATACCCTCAAGCGGCTGGGCATTGCCGAAGAGCAGATCCACACCTCCGTCCGGCTTTCCCAGCGAACTGTGCTCCAGGAGATCATCCACGAGGCCAGGCAAGGAAAATACGACGCCCTGCTCATCGGCCGGAGGGGCATCGGCAAACTGGAAGAGATAATCATGGGCAGTGTTTCCGCCACCATTCTTGAAAAATGCCATGATGTTCCCCTGTGGATCATCGACGGCCAGGTCGATTCCCGTAGATTCCTGGTCCCGGTGGACGGTACCAGCCATTCCCTGAAGGCTATCGACCATCTGGCCTTTATCCTTGCCGGCAACCCCTTCGCCGAAGTGACCCTCTTTTACTCCAAAGCCCTGCTTGGCAGCCGCCCCGCCATCGAGCCCAAGGATTTCTATAGCACTTGGGGAGAGGCGTGGTGCGAAGAGCACCTGCGCCGAGAGGACAGCCTTTTCCATGCGCCCAAACAAATCCTCATTGACGGCGGCTTCCCGGCGGAGCGCATATTCCGGCTGGAAACTTCCATGGGCATCGATCCAAGCCGCCAGATTCTTCGCCAGGCCCTGATCGATGATTTCGGCACCATTGTCATGGGTCGCCGGGGAGAGGAGGTCAACAAAGGCATCTTCCGTGGGGTTTCGGACCGGGTGCTGCTCATGGCCGAAAAGGTGGCGATCTGGATCGTCGGCTGACCGACAGATACCAGTTGACAGGCAGGACATTTATCAAAAGAAAACTATCCAGCTCAGCCTGTCAGGCATAAAAAGCTGAAATAAAGTGCAAAGTGCGCCTTTTCTGGTATTTTTCAGTTACTGACAGACTATTCACCTGAGCCGTTGTTATATGACAAATACTGGAGCAAGCATGACCTTAAAAATTCTCGTGGTGGACAACCACCCGATGATCCTGAAGCTCCTGAGCAACTTCCTGGAAAAGGAAGGCCACGAGGTAATGACGGCCAGCGATGGCCTGGCGGCCCTCAGCGTGCTGGAGGTCTACACCCCGGACGTCATCTTTGTCGATCTGGTCATGCCCAACATCGGCGGCGACAAGCTCTGCCTGATTATCCGCAGTATCCCAAGGTTTGCCGACCTTTTCATCGTCATCCTTTCCGCCATTGTCGCGGGAAATGATATCGATTACAGAAAGTTCGGTGCCGACGCCTGCATCGCCAAGGGCTCCATCAAATCCATCCAGAAACACGTCCTTGAAATCATCCGGCATCGGGCGGACAAATCCCGGACCAGCCCCGAACCGGTGGCAAATCTTGAAGACGACCAGTACCAGACCATTACAAGGGAACTGCTTTCGGCAAAAAATCATTTTGAAGGCATCATCAACAACATGTCCGAAGCGGTTTTCGAACTGACCCCGGACGGCATCATCATTTTTGTCAATTTAGCCGCCATGGCCCTCTGCGACCTTGCCGAGGAAAAGCTACTGGCCGCGAACCTTGTCACGCTTTTCAGTAAGGATGAGCACCTACGAATTTCCAGCCTGCTGGCACAGCCGGAGCGTTTGCCCCAACTCATCGAAGATGACCCGGCCACGCTTTTAAACGGCAAACATGTCGCCCTGCATTTTCTCAAACTCGGGAAGACCAAACCCGGTATAATTCTCATCGCCAAAGACATCAGCGAACGCTACGAGGCGGAACAAGCCTTGCAAACCAGCGAAATACGCTTCCGGGAGCTGTTCGACAACATGGGGGCCGGAGTCGCGGTCTACGAAGCGGAAAACCTTGAAGCCGGCGATTTTGTTTTTGTCGACTTTAACCGGGCGGCGCAACGCATCGAAAAAATAGGCAAGGACCAGGTGATCGGCAGATCGCTCTTGGAGGTCTTTCCCGGCGCAAAAGAGTTCGGCCTGCCTGCCGTGCTGCAACGGGTCTGGCGAACCGGCAGGCCGGAACATCTCCCGGTGGCTCTGTATAAGGACAATCGTCTCTCCGGCTGGCTGGAAAACTATGTATACAAGCTTCCCACCGGCGAGCTTGTCGCCATCTTTGATGATGTCACCGCCAGGAAGCAGGCGGAAAACAACCTGGCCATAGAATCGGCCACGAACGGGGCCGTGGCCAGAATTTCCCGGATGATCATCTCCTCCGATTCCCTGAAAGACATTTCCACGGCCCTGCTTGAAGAGCTCCTGGTTCTGACCGAGAGCAAATACGGAATCATCGACCTGGTGGACCCCAAAACAGACAACCTGCTGGCCATGGCTTTTTCCCAGGAAATCCAGACGATGTGCAACATGCACGAAGAAGGCGACGCCTGCGTGCACGCCCCCAAGGGGTTGATCATCTGGGTTCTGGAAAACAGGGCCGCCATCCTCTCAAACTCGCCCGGCACCGACTACCGGGCAAAAGACCTTCCTGACGGCCCGGCCGCCCTTACCCGTCTGCTGGCGGTTCCGGCCATGTTTAACGACGAGTTTCTCGGCCTTATCACCGTGACCGACAGCCCACGCAATTATGAACAACGGGATCTCGACACCGTTGAGCAGTTCGCCTCCCTGTTCGCTCTGGCTGCCCAGAAAAAACAGGCCCAGGACCACATTGCCCACCTGGCCCATCATGATCCCCTCACCGGTCTGGTCAACAGACATCTTTTCCCGGACCTCCTGGCCCAGGCCATGATTCTGAGCCAGCGGCACCGGAAAAAAATTGCCCTCCTTTACGTTGATCTGGACAAATTCAAGCAGATCAATGACGATCACGGGCACCTGGCTGGAGACACCGTCCTCAAGGAAGTCGCCGCCCGACTGCGCGGCCTGTTGCGCGATTCTGACACGGTCGCCCGCATGGGCGGGGATGAATTCGTGGTAATTCTTCAGGATATTGCAGGCAAGTCCTCGGTGGCGGAAGTAACGAAAAAGATCATTGAGACGCTGGCCGAACCCATTCTCTTTTATGAGACTCGGTTCACCGTCACAGCCAGCGTTGGCATCAGCATCTATCCCGACGATGACAAGCAGATCGACGCCCTGCTCCAGAAGGCGGACAAGGCCATGTATCAAGCGAAGAAATCCAGCACCGCCAGTCATTTCTTTTACGATGGTTAGAAGCCCTGCAAAACATAATCCTGGAAAATCCTGACTGATTGTGTATTCTTATCCGCAGGTTTTCCCCACCCTGCCAGTCCAGGACATGAATAACCGGGCGCGCATATCCAGCCCCCATACAAGTCTGCCCGGAGCCAGCCATGCTTGCCAAGGTTATCAGTGGAACGGTGTTGGGCGTTGACGGACATCTCGTTGACGTGGAGGTTGATATTGCCATGGGCTTACCGGCCTTCACCATTGTCGGCCTTGCCGAAGGAGCGGTACGGGAAAGCAAGGACCGAGTCAAGGCGGCCATAAAAAACAGCGGCTACGATTTCCCCAACCGCCGCATCACCGTAAACCTCGCCCCCGCCGATCTCAAGAAATCCGGCACCGGTTTTGATTTGCCCATCGCCCTCGGTATCCTGGCCTCCGCGGGACTGATCAACCCGGAAATACTCGCCCGAACCTGCGTCACCGGGGAACTTTCTCTGGATGGCGGCCTGCGCCCCACGCCGGGAATTCTCTCTATTGCCCTGGCTGCACGAAAAGCCGGCTTAGCCCACTACCTGGTACCCGGGGCCAATGGCGCCGAGGCGGCGGTGGTAGAGGGAATCAACACGCTGAGTGTGGCCGCCCTGCATGAAGCGGTGGAACTCCTGGCAGGCAAGAAACCTCTCTCGCCGATAACCATCCAGCACGCCGATCTGTTCCGCCAGACAGAGGCGCCGGAAAACGATTTTTCCGAGGTCAAGGGCCATGCCCATGTAAAGCGGGCGCTGGAGGTTGCCGCGGCGGGAAGACACAATATCCTCCTTTCCGGCCCGCCCGGCTCGGGAAAGACCATGCTGGCCCGCAGAATCCCCTCAATCCTGCCCGATCTTTCCTTTGCCGAGGCCCTGGAAACCACGAAAATATATTCCACCCTGGGGCTCATCCCCAAGGAGCAAAGCCTGATCACCACCAGGCCTTTCCGTACCCCGCACCATACCATTTCCGATGCCGGCCTGATCGGCGGCGGGCAAATTCCCAAGCCAGGCGAGGTCTCCCTTGCTCATAACGGCGTGCTTTTTCTCGATGAGCTGCCGGAATTCAAGCGCAACGTTCTGGAGGTTCTGCGGCAACCCCTGGAAGACGGCCAGGTCACCATTGCCAGGGCTGCGCAATCACTCCGCTTTCCCGCGGACTTCATGCTGGTTGCGGCGATGAATCCCTGCCCCTGCAGCTTTCTGGGCTCGGACAAGGATTGCCTCTGCACGCCCTCACAAATCCAGCGCTACCGCAGCAGACTTTCCGGACCCCTGCTGGACAGGATTGATATCCATCTTGAGGTGCCTGCGGTTAAGGTGCATGAACTTACGGCCACGCGCCCCGGAGAGGCCTCGGCGGCAATCAAGGCCAGGGTAAGCAAGGCCCACGGCCTTCAGCAGACGCGGTTTGCCGCGAGAATCGCCGTGTACTTCAACAGCCAGATGGGACCAAAGGATATCAAGCGCCATTGCGCTCTCGACAGCCAAGGTCAGGAGCTGCTGATTCAGGCCACGACCAGGCTGGGCCTTTCGGCCAGGGCATATCATCGCATTCTAAAAATTGCCAGAACCATTGCCGACCTGGAAGCAAGTACGAATATCCTCTCAAGCCATCTTGCCGAGGCCATCCAGTATCGCCGCTTGCCAAACCAATAAAATTGTGCTTTGCTCTGTCCTCGTAACCGATCACGGGAGGAGTGCCCCGAAAGTAAAATAACCACGGAATAATCGGCTTGTTTGGCCGGCAGCGAATTGCCTGTCCGCCTAACCGGTATCGGTTGCCGGAAATTCAGATGCACCCATACAAAATCAGCATTCTCCTCTTGAAGTAACTGCCACCCTGTGGTACTAATAGCGCAACAGTAAACACTCTCTAATTTTTCTGCTTGGAGCAACCGATGGACAGACAAGATTTTTTATTGGTGCGCAAAAAACTTGGCAAGACTCAAAAGCAGATGGCTGAGCTCCTTGGCTCATCGACAAAGGCCATCCAAGGATACGAACAGGGCTGGCGTTCCGTCCCCCCCCACGTCGAACGGCAGGTTTTCTTTCTCCTCTCCCGTCAGCAGCAGAAAAACAGCGCAAGCCCCCTTACCTGCTGGGAGATAAAAAATTGCCCGCAGGAAAGGCGGGAAGAATGCCCGGCCTGGGAATTTCAGGTTGGCGAATTATGCTGGTTCATCAACGGCACCATCTGCGAGTGCAAGGCCCAGAAAAACTGGAAGGAAAAAATGAATATCTGCCGGGAGTGTGAAGTGTTCACCCCCTTCTTCTGATTTTCGCTTTATCAAGGGCAACTATTCGGCTAAAATTAAATACGATTAACTCGTAAAAACCTGAAAAGTTCACAGGCCCACCACACAAAATAAAACACCTACACGTTAATACCCGTTGTAATCGTGGCTTTTTACGATTTCAACAAATACCAGCGGGAAAATCGAATTGAAACTGTTCAGCAGCGCCGCTTCGCTGCTGCCGCAGCTGCACGAAATAGACTGATCTATGGCCAATCATAGGAGGACGGCCCATCATGCCACGTATTTCCCCTGACATCACCGCAATCATAGGCAAAACTCCGCTGCTTGACTTGGCTCGGATCGGGGCAGGGCTACAGGCCCAGCTAATTGCCAAACTGGAATTCCAGAACCCCTTGGGAAGCGTCAAGGACCGCATCGGCCTGGCCATGGTCAGCGTCGCCGAAAAGCAAGGGCTGCTTAGGCCGACAACCACCATCATCGAGCCAACCAGCGGCAATACCGGCATAGCCCTGGCTTTTGTCTGCGCCGCCAGAAAATACCGCCTAATCCTGACCATGCCGGAAACCATGAGTCTGGAACGGCGCACCCTTCTCAAGCACTTGGGCGCCGAACTGGTGCTTACTCCGGGCAGTGAAGGCATGAAAGGCGCCATAGCCAAGGCGGAAGAAATAGCTGCCGCAACCCAGGACAGCTTCATGCCCAACCAGTTTACCAACCCGGCCAACCCGGAAATCCATCGCCAAACCACGGCCAAAGAGATCTGGGAGGACACTGAGGGCACCATCGATATTTTTGTGGCCGGGGTGGGCACCGGCGGCACCATCACCGGGGTTGGCGAGGTGGTCAAGGCGCTAAAACCATCCCTTTATGTGGTGGCGGTGGAGCCTGCCGACTCTCCGGTGTTATCCGGGGGAAAACCAGGCCCCCACAAGATTCAGGGCATCGGCGCAGGCTTTGTCCCCAAGATCCTCAACCGGGAGATCATCGATGAGATTATCACGGTGACCAACGAGCAGGCCATGGAAACCGCCCGGAGAATCGCCAGGGAGGAAGGTATTCTCTGCGGCATCTCTTCGGGCGCCAACGCCTGGGCCGCCATGCAGCTCGCCGGCCGCCCGGAAAACCGGGGCAAGCAGATCGTCTTTCCCCTCTGCGATACCGGGGAAAGATATTTGAGCACAGAGCTGGTGAAAAATCCTTGACCCCACTCCCTCTGCCGACATTTGCCAACATTTGTTTGACAAACAGCCGGGGATCATATAGTAATTGCCCTTGCTTATTTTGTTAATAAACTCCCTCCCCGATGCAACACCAAAAGGGATCCCAACCCCATTCTGCCACGAAGAAATTCATGCCCGCCTTGAGTATTTTAAAAAATCGCAATAACCTCGTTACCGGAGGAGCGGGCTATATCGGTTCCCAGACAATCCGGCAGCTGGTCAACGCCGGCTGTAATGTGGTCGTGGTCGACAATTTTTATTCCAGCAACCGCGGGGCTGTCCCGGTGAGCGGGGTACAATTCAGGACCATTGAGACGGATCGCCAGGCAGGTGATCCGCCGACGCCCATCTCGGATCCCCAACGCATCAAAGAACTATTTGCCTGGCGTCTGTCAATGGTCATGCAATAATGTACCAAAAATGGTCAAGCAAAGTGTACCACCTATGAAATGTAATCGGTGATTATCTTCCTGTAAGGAGGTGGTCGCCATGATTTCAACGGAGGTATTTATGGACA
>Ga0208863_1000339_pt1 | contig 53929 bp, 59 predicted proteins | sample RifOxyD3_FD_184040 | JGI IMG/M metagenome (GOLD analysis project Ga0208863, IMG submission 184040) | Soil microbial communities from Rifle, Colorado - Rifle Oxygen_injection D3 (SPAdes) | ecosystem: Environmental > Terrestrial > Deep subsurface > Rock core/Sediment | place: Rifle, Colorado... | reverse complement strand
CCCAATCACCGGCTTTGATCAAGCTCGGTGATGAATGCATCCATTCGACCATCACGCTTCTTGAGCAATTCAGGCTGCAAGACCTTCAGTGGAGGTGATCGGCCTCACACCGACCGAGTCGGGGGTGTGACGGCCGCGCTATGCGCGTACGCCTGAATCGCAGCGCTCCGATCGGGAGCGTCCATTCAAGGAGTTGCGATCATGAACCTTATTTCCGACGAACTACGTGCGCAGTTGCTGGCCAACGGCCGACAATCCCTCACTGACGAGGGATTCGATCCACCGCCAGTGGTCAAGCTGTTCACGCCTGATGCGGGTGCAACCTGGCTGCTGACCGAAATTGATCCAGACGATGACGATCATGTGTTCGGACTGTGCGACCTGGGTCTTGGCTTCCCTGAGATGGGCTATGTGAGCCTGGCTGAACTCGCAACCGTGCGTGGACGTCTCGGGCTACCGGTGGAGCGGGACCTGCATTTCAAGGCGGACAAGGCCATCAGCGCTTATGCGCGCGAAGCCCGGATGTCGGGCCGCATCGTGGCGTAGGCGTCACCGGCATCAACCTTCGTTCGGCGGTTGATGCCATTCCATCGGAAGCCTGGCTTCCGTTTCCAACATCAGCTCACCGGCGCTACGGCCCAGCGCCCGGGCGATCTTGAATACCAGGGCCAGCGTGGGCATATGCTCGCCACGCTCGATCTTGCCCATGTGCGAGCGTTCGATACCTGCCAGATGCGCCAGCGTTTCCTGGGCGATGCCGTCTTCGGTTCTCACGGCCCGGACGGCAGCCCCGAAGGCTTGCGCAGGCGCAGCTTCAAAGGTCGTCGCCCCTGTCGGTCTTCCTCGCTGAATCACACGCTTCTGCATGGACAGGAGCGTCGGCGTTTACCATAATTTAAACCACGTTATGTTTAACTCTTTTGGCTAGAATGCAAACTTCCTTTAAAGTTGGGGCTGTTCAGGGCGGTTCTAAAAATAGTGACAAACTGTAAATGATCCGATGACACGCCATGACCTTTCTCACTGAGTTGCAGCGCACGCAAATGCTGGCCAACGGCGCAGCCCGTGCACGTGGCGAAACTATTGATCCCTACCCCGTCGTCAAGCTTCACACGCTGGACGCTGGCGCCGTCTGGTTGCTGGTGAGTTTGGATGCCGATGGCGATCAGGCCTATGGGCTGTGCGATGCCGGCACCGGATTTCCAGAGCTGGGCGCCGTGAGCCTGTCCGCATTGGAAGGGGTCCGCGGGCCACAGGGCATGCGCATCGCGGCAGATCCCCATTTCAAGGCACGTCAACCGCTGTCGGCCTACGCGGCCGAGGCGATCCAGGACGGATCGATTAACGACTGACCATTGCGGCAAACGCATTTGCTGGCCTTTTGCCAGTCGCAATATGTAACTATTTGGAGAACACGTTGCGTAGTCATTCGTGGCATCCTCCCGCAAATTCCAAAGGGAGCCATCGCAATGACGATCCATCACGACTCTGTCGACTTGTCCGCGCCTTGGCGCGCTGCTGCTGCGTACCTCTATACGCTGGACCTGGACGGTTCCGCGCTGGCGTGGGAATACCTGAGGCGTCACACGGGCTATCGGGCCGACTGGCTCAGCAGGCAGAGCCGCGCCTTAGCGTCCCACTGGGGGTTGCAGAGTAGCCGAGGACCCGCAGCTCGATGCCCGCCAGGCACGCCCGCTCTGGTCTGCTGCGGCTGACGCGCTGCTCCAGGTACGTGCCGTCCGCGCGCACGAGCACGATACAGGCACTGGGCCACTCTTCAGCCTCTGGAAGATTCCCGGTCGCAAGCGCCTGGCACATACGGGCGAGCAACTGAGCCTCACGGTGGAGCATGGGCCGCATCGCCTACGAGCCTCGCTGTCCACCGCTCTGGAGGACGGTTCGCCCTATGGCTTGACCGTACCGCTCGATGCCCACCTGCGCACGCGATTGAGCGGGTACCAGGTGCAGGCCAACGCCATCCAAGGGAAATGGCCTTCTGTTGACGCCAGAAGAATTACACGCGTTTCCTTGCTGCATCTGCACGCCCTGCAGGCGCTTGATGGGTCGCAGGCTGGCGCTCTCCATCGCGACATTGCAGGGGCTTTGTTCGGCGCTGATGTCGTTCGCAAGCGCTGGACCGCCGATGGTGAACTTCGTGCACAAGTTCGCCATCTCCTGACCCGTGCCGAGGGTTTGATGCGTGGCGGCTATCTGGCTTTGGCTGGCGTACGCCAGCAGCACGCCAGCGCCCCCGGAGACGAACCTGCGCTCTGAATATCTCCCTTCGCAGTTGTCCCAGGTTTCCTGAGACTCCCTCCATCTGGCGGCATTTCGCTGGCAGGCGATCACCGTCGATGGAGTCCTTCATGGCAACTGCGAATTCCCTGCCTTTGCGTCCCTTGCTCGGGGCTGCGCAGCCATCTGTTGCAACCCCTGGCAATCCTGAGTTTCTGACCAATGACGAGGCCGCAGCCTTTCTGCGTCTCTCGCCGCGCACGCTGGAGAAGCAGCGCGTGCTGGGGGGCGGCCCGCGTTACCGAAAATTCGGCGCGCGGGTGCTCTATGCGGTTGGTGACCTGCGCACCTGGGCCGACGGCCGCGCATATGGCATGACCTCTGATCCCGGCAGCCCGCAGCGGGCTTCGGTGCGTTGAGTTAGCGTTGATTCAGTGTCAGATGCACAAACAGGATCGCGGTCATGGTCAAGCCCTTGAGTGAACGTGACCAGCTCATGTTGTTCCGTGCACTGCCGGGTGGCGACATGGCCCCGCGCGATGCGCAGGACCTGATGGCCTACCCGTTCTTCTCGCTGGCCAAGTCCCGTAGGGTGATACCTATCCGCTTTGAGGCGGGTGGGGTGACCTTGACGGTTGAGGGCGTGCCGGAACACGGCATCGCCACCATCTGGGATGCCGACGTGCTGATCTGGGCCGCCAGTCACATCGTGCAGGCGCGGGATCAGGGCTTGCCTACCTCGCGCCTGATGGCCGCGACGCCGCACGAGATCCTCACGTTTGTGCAGCGCGGCACCGGCTTCAAGGACTACCTGATGCTCAAGGCGGCTTTGGACAGGCTGCAGTCCACCACGGTGGCCACCTCCATCCGCCAGCCCGTCGGGCGGCGCATGCACCGCTTCTCCTGGATCAATGAATGGAAGGAACTGCCCGGTGCCCATGGCCGGGCCTACGGCATCGAGTTGATCCTGGCGGACTGGTTTTATGCCGGTGTGATGGAGGATGCCTTGGTCCTGACCCTGGACCCGGCGTATTTCAAGCTCACCGGCGGCTTCGAGCGCTGGCTGTACCGACTGGTGCGCAAGCATGGGGGCCGACAAGTGGACGGCTGGCGTTTCGACCTGCGTCACCTGCATCTGAAGTCGGGCAGCTTGCAGCGCTATGCCGACTTCTGCGTTCAGTTGCGGCGCTTGGTGCACCGCCAGTCATTGCCGGGCTACTGGCTGTCTCTGGAGCACGTGGGCAGCACCGACTGGCTTCGGTTTCGCTGCTGGTCCGTGCCTCCCCAGTCCGACTTATCCACAGGCACTGTTGACAAGTCGGTGAACAAGCTGTGTCCGGAGTCGGGAATCACCCGCACGGCATTCGGGGAATCGTCCGCAAACCACACGGGTAATCACACGTGCGCATCGACCGCCAGCCCATGCCCAGCAAGGGTTTCGGACCTCCTTAACCAATCTAACTAAAGACATAACTATGGATAAAAGAGGAAATGTCGTTGTTCAAAAAATGGGCAGTGCCGCATCCGAAGGCGTCGAATACGGTTTGTCAGGGGGAGCCAAGCTCCCCGGCAAGGTGATCGCGCTGCTCAACCAGAAAGGCGGCGCAGGCAAGACCACGCTGGCCACCCATCTCGCGGGTGAGTTCGCCACGCAAGGGATGCGCGTGACACTGCTCGATGCCGATCCACAGGGCTCCGCCCTGGACTGGGCACAACGACGCGCACAAAGCGGCCACGGTCGCCTGTACGGCGTGTTTGGCTTGGCGCGGGACTCCTTGCACCAGGAAGCTCCGCAAATCGCCTTGCAGGCGGATTTCGTCGTGATTGATGGTCCGCCCAGGGTCGCGGCACTCGCACGCTCCGCGCTGCTGGCCGCCGACCTGGTGCTGATCCCGGTGCAGCCCAGTGCCTACGACGTGTGGGCTAGCCACGAAATGGTGCAACTGATCACCGAGGCACGGGTGTTTCGGCCGCAGTTGCGCGCGGCCTTTGTGATCAACCGGCGCGTTGTCGGGACGGTGATCGGGCGCGAGGCGCGTGCCGCGCTGGCCGACCAACCGTTTCCCGCCTTGCTGGTGGAAGTCTCCCAGCGCATCGTGTTTGCCGACAGCGTGGCTGCGGGTCGGCTGGCGTTTGAAGTGGCGCCCCATTGCGCAGCCGCGCGCGAGATCGCGGCGCTGGCACAGGCGGTACGGGAGATGCTGCTATGAGCAAGCCACTTGCATCCACGGTACGGCAACGGGCACCGATTGGGCGCAGGCCCGATGCCGATCCAGCATCGGCCTGGGTGCAGCAGGTCGATGCGGTGATGGCAACCGCCAAGGCCTTGATTTACACCGCGCGGCTCACCATCGATGTCACGCCTGTGATGCGCGGACGCATCAAGGTTGTCGCGTTTCAGCGTGGCATTACTGCCGTCGAGATGTTGCGCGAACTGCTGGAGCGTGAGTTTCCGGAGGGGACACCATGATGCAGCCGAGCATGCAAGTTGCTGGACAGGTGATGCGGCCCGAATTGCAAGCGAGCAGACCCGTACCTATGCAGGTTTCGCTTGCATTCGTGGAACAGCGGGTGAACGTGTGGCTGCGCTTTGGCAAACCCGCGCGCGAGACCGTTCTGAACCGCTGGCGGCGCGTCGCGGTGTTTGAGCCCGGTGCGGTCTGCTGTCGTGTGAAGTGGATTGCCAACGATTACGGCACGGCGCTCTGGCAGTTGACGGTGCTGCAGGCACCCAAGTCGTTTGACGGGGCGCAGCGCATCGCGGGCGTGCTGCCCGGCGCGCGCATCCTGCTGCGTGCCGACGGCGAACAGCAAGTCAAGGCAGTCCTTGCCGTGATTGACGCCATGAAACGCCTGGGCATCGATCCCTGTGCCGTAGCCCTGACGTGCTGGGGGGCTGTCGGCAACTGCCTGGCTGCGCGTCAGCCGCTGCCCGAGTACACAGCCGAGTGGCATGCGGCGCATATTGCGCGAGGAGCGCTGCAATGAAGCGGGCCATCGTGATTCTCTGCATGGATATCGGCCTGGCGGCGTTGCTCATGCCGCTGGCCGTGCCACACCGTGCGCAGATCGTCTACAACGCCAGCGACAGTGTGGCGCGTGGCTGGTACCGCATAGTGTCTGCCGACTCGATGCAGGTCGGCAGCATCGTGCTGACCCGACTTCCGGCACCCGCTGCTGCGCTGGCGGCGCAGCGCGACTACCTGCCAGCCGGTATTCCCTTGCTCAAGCGCATTGGTGCTGTGGCTCCGCAGTGGGTATGTGTTGAGGGAACATCAGTGCGCATTGACGATGTAGCAGCGGCCACCGTGATGGGTGTTGATGGGCATGGTCGCCCACTGTCTGCCTGGTCGCAGTGCCGATGCCTGGTGCGCGGTGAACTGTTTCTCTTGAGCAGTACCAATCTGGCATCGTTCGATAGCCGTTATTTCGGCCCCATCCGTGTGTCGGAAGTGATTGGCAGTGCGCAGCCACTGTGGACCTGGAGTATGCCATGATGGTGTTGCCCATTGTGCGGAGATTCTGTCGCCAGCGTGCAGTGTTCGCTGCACTGGCGCCGCCCTTTAGGCGGCTTGACACACCTTGTGTGCGGCTGGCGCGTTGTCGGAGCTGGGCACCTTGGAGACTGATGAAGACAGAGGGCAAGATAAAAGGGCCGGCACGTGCCCGGCCGCAACGCCAGTCTGCACGTGGGTTGGGCGCGGCACGGCGGCTTGCAGCCTGTGTGCCGCGATGGAGCTCAAACCCGCAGGGCATCAGGGTTGGCCGCGTGCCGTCTTGGATGCGATCCGCGGCATTGCGCTGGAGCTTGTGCCATGGCGTCGCGTGACGACGAGCGCTTCAGGGTCAAGCCAGGAGCACCCAAGGGGCGTGCAGGTCAGGGTAATGGACAGCGTTCGCAGCGCTTTGTATCCCAAGTTCTGAAGCAGGTTTCCAAGACTGGCGCCAATGCTTCTGGCAACCGTAGAGTCCGGCCTGCATCGACTTTTGGAAGGGGGCGCGTTGCAGCAGGCAAGGCGGACCAAACGCTGGCGGTGACGGCCCGGCGTGTAGTCATCAAGTCCCGTTATGTGGTGCTGAAGAAGGCGGGTGTGAATTCCGTGTCCACGCACCTGCGCTACATCGAGCGCGATGGTGTGACGCGCGATGGAGAGAAGGGGCAGCCCTATGGGCCAGAGACCGACGCTGCCGACCTCAAGGCCTTCGAGGCGCGTGGCAAAGGTGACCGGCACCAGTTCCGCTTCATCGTCTCGGTGGAGGATGCCGGGGAGCTGGAAGACCTGCGCGACTATACGCGCGAGTTCATGCAGCGCATGTCCACTGACCTGGAAACCGGGTTGGACTGGGTGGCCGTTGACCATTGGGATACCGACAACCCGCACACGCACATCGTGTTGCGCGGACGTGCCGGGGAGGGGAGAGGAAAGGGTCAGGACTTGGTGATTGCTCCGGATTACATGGCGCATGGCATGCGCATGCGGGCCAGTGAGTTGGCGACCGAATGGCTGGGGCCGCGCACGGAGTTGGAGATTCGGCGGGGGTTGCTGCGGGAGGTGGAGCAGGAGCGGCTGACGAGCCTGGACCGGGCTCTGATGCGGCAGGTAGATATGGGTGTTGTGGACTTGACGCAGGAGCCCAAGGACAGGCAGCGCCAAACCCATCTTCGTGCCAGGCTGCAGCGGCTGGAGGGGATGGAACTGGCCGGGCGTATCGACGCAAATCGCTGGAAGCTGTCGCCAAACATGGAACAGACGTTGGCTGCGATGGGCGAGCGAGGAGACATCCTGCTGGCTATGCACAAGGCCTTGAAGGGGCAGCAGCGGGAGTTGGTGCTGGAAACGGAACTGGCGGGACCTGTTATCGGCCGCATCGCAGCCAAGGGGCTAGCCGACGAGCTGAATGACCGAGGCTATCTGGTGGTGGATGGCATGGATGGCCGTGCGCACTATGTGCGCCTGCCGGTCGACACTGACCTGACCGCATTGCCTGTGGGGGGCATCGTGGATGTGAAAGCCGTTGGAGGGGAACGAACGGTGGACCGGACCATCGTGGGCATTGTGCGTGAAGGTCTGTACCGTACCGTTGACCATCTTGTGCAGCTTCGACAGGAGAACACCCCAGACCCTCAAACTGCAGTCGATGTTCATGTGCGTCGGCTCGAAGCGCTACGTCGCTGGGGGGCTGTGGAGCGCGTGGCAGATGGCGTTTGGAACGTGCCGTCTGATTTCTTGTTGCGAGCTCAAGCGCATGACGCGAAAAAGACTGCAGGCATCACCATCGACCTGCGTTCGCAACTGTCTGTCGAACAGCAGGTGCGCGCTCAGGGTGCCACTTGGTTGGATCGGCAACTGGTGGGGGAAGCCAGCGTATTGGCGCAACGAGGATTTGGTGTCCAAGTGCGTGATGCCTTGCAGGAGCGGATGGGTTTTCTTGTCGAACAGGGTTTGGCGGAGCGACGTGGTTCGCGGGTGGTTTTGGCGCGCAATCTGTTGTCCACTTTGCGTGATCGGGAGCTGACCGAGGTGGGCAAAGTGATTCAGAACGAGACTGGGCTAATTCACCGTTTGTCGCGTGATGGTGTGCGGACAGGTGGCGTTTACCGTCGCTCAGTCCAGCTTGCCAGTGGCCGTTTTGCAATGTTGGATGACGGCGTGGGATTCAGCTTGGTACCGTGGCGGGCAGCCATGGAGCGGTATTTGGGTCGTTCCGTTTTCGCCGTAGTTCGGGGCGCATCTGTTAACTGGGGAGTAGCTAGGGAGCGCGGTCTATCGCCATAGATGTTGTTCTTTGATTGGATGCCAGCGCATTTCATGGGGAATGTATCCGAGAAATGGCAGCTTTTCAGTGCCTCGAAACAGTTGCAAACTAAATTGAGTGGAAGCCTCTTTTGTCAATGCAATTTAAGCAGCACGTGCAAGAACTGGGGAAATCTAGCGGCAAAAAAGTTGCACGACAAGGCATCCGTGTTTGACCGAAGTGCTAGTAGTCAAAGGTGGATTTTGGAATTTCATTCCTTGTATTCGCGACGGCCTTGATTCGAAGGGAAAACAGGCCCATCGTCTTCCGCAAAACGTGCAAACTTTCAGTGGCGGCTCATTGATTTGGGTTAGTCCGGCTCTTGTCGGCTTCCATGCGTCGCATCTGTCCCGGAGGTAAGTTGTACGCGCGCATGAACGCTGTCGTCAGATGGCTTTGGCTGGAGAAGCCGGTTTCCGCAGCGATTGTTGCAATGGGCTGTTCGCTGGCCAGCAGCAGTTGCCTCGCCCGGGAGAGTCGGATTTTCAGAACGTGGTGATAGGGTGCGCAGCCCATCGTGTTCCTAAAAAGCCGCACGAAATTCGCGGGGCTGAACCCAGCTATCTGCGCCAGTTGCGCAAGGGAAATATCCCTCTCCATATGGGCGCCGATCCATTCCTCTAGCCGCTGCACCAAACCGGCGTTGAGTTTGCCGCGCTCAGGTCTTGCACTGCCGCAAGCGGCGGCACGCTGCTGCAGTCGCATTGCCACGCCAAGGGATAGGGATTGGGCATACAACTGCCCGTTGGGCGATCCGTTGGCGGCTTCTGCGGTCATGCTTCGAAGAACCGCTGCCAAACCTTCGTCGCGAAACTCGACCTCTGTTTTTAGCGGTTGTCGACGCAGGCACTCCTGTAGACCCGGATCGGCCAGGTAGGCCAGGTCGACCTCCACGATGATCCGGCGAACGTCCTGGCATTCCCAGCGGATGCGGTTCATGTGGGTGCCTTCAGTGAATAGACCGATGGCACCGGGTGTCAGGTCATAGTTGAAGGATTGTCTTCCGTATGCGAACTCGGCCTGTGCGCAGCCGCTGTCCAGCATTGCGAGCATGGTGGTTTTCACCTCGGCATCGCCCACCGCGACATGGGGGTTTGCCTCCACCCATCCTAGCGCGAACCCGTGCCATTGGGCAACTGCAGCTGCATTGAGCAAGCTGTGTTCCCCGTGTGGGTTGATCTCTGCTCGTCCGCGAGGAGTGTTGTCCATGGGAAGCATCTCTCTTTATTGGGGCCTGGAGGGCTTGATTCTGGCACTTGCACTTCCGTGGCGGCATATCGTTTCGCTATAGCTGTTAGGTGCGTAGTGACCTCCGTATTTACCCTGAATGCGGTGCGTTCCATGCAAATTCGATCGGAATTTGTAAGACGCATGAACTTGTTCGCGGTGCAATCCTCCCATATTTCATAGGAGATAGTTTTGAAAATTAATCGAAGTCCATCTTTGGCGCGTGCCGCAATCATTGGTCTTGTATCTGCTGCGCTGGGAGGGTGCGGTGGGAGTGGTGGCGACAGTACCACGTCGCTTCCAGCAGTGAGCGACAGCATCGCCTTCAATCCCACCACGGCCTGTACCATGCAGGGTATTGGGGCCACGTCGCTCACAGCGGACGCGCCCGTTAGCATTCTGGAGGTAAGCACGGGCACCACCGGCACGGCTGCATCGGACAAGCAGTATTGCTTGGTCAAGGTGAAAGTCGATCCGCAAGTCAACATCTGGGTTTCGTTGCCTGCTACCGCCTGGAATGGCAGGTTTCGCGCCGAGGGAAACGGTGTCTACGCGGGCTCGCTTCAATTGGCTCCGGCCGTTGACTCCATTCGCCAGGGCTTTGCCGGCGTAACAACCGACACGGGCCACACGGGCTTCTTTCTCTCAGGCGCCTTCGGCATGGAGTCGCCCGGCAAGGCGAACACGCAATTGCAGATTGACTTTGCCTACCGGTCAGAACACCTGATGGCCGTTATCGGCAAGCAGTTGGTGAAGGCGTTCTATGGCTCGGACCCCGTACGCTCGTATTGGTACGGCTGCTCGACCGGGGGGCGCCAGGGCCTGATGATGGCCCAGCGTTACCCGGCGGACTACGACGCCATCCTCGCGGGCGCGCCCGCGATCCAGTGGGACCGGTTCCAGGCCTACCAGATCTGGCCGCAGGTGGCGATGAAGGCGGATGCCGGTGGCCCGCTCTCCACGGCCAAGCGCGAACTGGCCACCAGCCGCGCGGTAGCGGCCTGCGACGCAGCGGACGGCGTGACCGATGGCGTGATCGGAGACCCGCGCCTGTGCACCTACGACCCAACCCAGGACGCTCAGATCACACAGGCGGGCTGCTCATCGACTGACGGAACATGCCTTGCTCCTGGCGAAGCTAGTGCATTGCAGAAGATCTGGGGCGGTGCGCGCAACACGGCAGGGCAGTTATTGTGGCCGGGCGTGGAGCGCGGTTCCGACCTGGGCGCGTTGGCCGGGACGGCACCGTTCCCCATACCTATTGAGCAGGCCAGGTACTGGGTGTACTTCGACCCCAACTGGGACTGGACGACGCTCAATTTCACCAACTACGAGGCCTTCTTCAACAAGAACGCCGAGATGGTGGGGCCGATCATGGCAACCGACAACCCTGACATCTCCGCCTTCAAAAAGCGTGGCGGCAAGGTCATCATCTACCACGGCTGGGCTGACAACCTCATCATGCCGCAGGGCACCGTGCGCTACTACGACCGCGTGAAGCAGACCGTGAGCGCGCCTGACGACTTTTCGCGGCTCTACATGGTGCCAGGCATGGCCCACTGTGGTGGCGGAGCCGGTGTCAACGAGTTTGGCCAGGGATCCAGCGGCGCAGTGCCCGCCGAGCCGAAGCGGGATATCTTCCGGGCGCTCATGGCCTGGTCAGAGAAGGGGCAGGCTCCCGCCGACATCACGGCATCACGGATCGTGAACGGTGCCGTGACGCGCACCCGACCACTGTGCCCGTATCCACAGGTAGCCAACTACAAGGGGGCCGGGAGTACGGATGATGCCGCGAACTTTGTCTGCTCTGCTCCCTGAGGGTTTCGTGCCTCAGTCGCTAACGATTCATGTCCTCGCATTTTCCGAGAAGAATCCAACATCATTCCAGCCATGGCTGGAATGATGTTGAAGCGGGTGATTGAGCAAGCTGCGGAAAACTATCACCTCATAGCATGCGATAGAAAGTCTATCAAGGCCGTTACCTTGGGTGACACATACTGCCGCGTGGGATAGACAGCAAAAATACCGAAGTGATGACGGGCACCTTTGCCAAGTCCATGCCGATGGGTGATGGCAAGACGATAGCACCAACCGGCAAGCGCTTTGCCATTGGCATGGCCAGCATTGGTCACTGGAGTGGCACGACGATGGACCATGAGTGGCTGTTCTGGGACAACCAAGACTTCATGAAGCAGCTCGGTCTGGCAAACTGAGCACCATATATAAACGCCACTTGCTGCCTTTCGGTTCGGCAAGTGGCGTATTGGGCGTTCATTGCAGATTGATGTCGAAAATCATTTGTCGGGCAATGACCGCCAGGGAAATTCCGCGCATCTTTGAACAGCGGGGCAAGTGTTGCCACGTCTCACATCCAATCTACGTTCGATTTTGATAGCGCTGGTGATGCACCACGGTCACCACTGCGATGGTCTATACTGAACACTTATACAGCCTTCGCCCGCCTAGGCATGGTCGCCTCAAGGGAGTTGCTTGAATGCGTGGTGCAGCAGCTTGGCTGTCGAACGTTGCAGTGATTGTTGTTTGGTCCACGAACTTGAATGATGCGGTAGCGAAGAGGAAGTTGTGGCTTGCGCGGCGACTATTCGAGTCTGCGGCAATCATGGGCGCTATTCGCGATGGTGTTGCAGCTTACTCACTTACGGCGATGGCATGAAGAAGATAGATTCCGCAGCCTCAGTCCAGCAGACTGAATTCAAGAAGAAGAGGACACGACTGGCCCCCGAGGTTCGCCGCGAGCAAATCCTTGAAGCAGCGCTGGTCGAGTTCAATGCATTGGGTTTTACAGCCGCAAGCCTCTCCAAAATCGCTCGCAGAGCGGGTACCGTGAAGTCAAACATCTACGTTCATTTCGCCGATAAGGACGATGTGTTCGAGACGCTCCTTGAGGGCCTCATGGCGCGCTCCCAAGGAAACTGGAGTCGGATGCAGGATGTGCAGAATGCCGCAGAGTTCATCGAACGTTTCATCGATTCTGCGTATGCTTCCCTTACTGACGATACGATAGCGATTGCCCGGCTTCTCATCACGGAAGGCCATCGTGTGCCGCATCTGCTCGCCAAATGGAGTGCCGCGAACGTGCAGGCGCGCCGAGATCGGCAGGCGCTTGTCGATCGATTTGTCGCGGAAGGAAAGCTTAAGCCGAGCCCGCTGACCGAGCACTTCAGCTTTGTGATGGCACCTGTCGTCTATTCCGCCGTTACGCAGATGGTATTGGGCAAAGAGCAAGCGATGGAGGAAGTGCTAGCCGTGAAGGAGACCCATCGCAAGCTGCTGGCCATGCTTCTGAGGCCAGCCTAGCCCAGAAGTCGGCTTTGTGGGCCATCGGCAATGGGGTCAACTCCAAGTCGGCAAGTCAGTGGCTGTTGGCAAGATTCCCACGATATGGCAGCCATCTGCATGGGATGGATCGAGTGGTCAGGAGTTTGTGTCGATTCACATGACAATGAGTATCCAGATTGATGGGGGATCAGTTTGATCCCGCTTCAAAGTTCTTCTGGCGGGGCACTGACGCGGGTTTGAGCACACATTTGGCACACTCACTCGCTCAGTCCCCGTTTTTTCATGACCACATTTTTCAATTCCTGAGAATTGGAATGGATTGGGCGTGAGACAAACTGTCGGCTGGAGCGGTCGAGGCCATATCGTTTCAGGCCATCTGGCTGATGGTGCTGCGAAAGCGCATCAGCGACAGTGAGAACAGTACGGTGCCAATCAACGCCAAGGCCAGGAGCTGCACCCACACCACTTCGATGCCGGCGCCACGGAACAGCACGGACTGCCCTAGCTCGACGAAGTGCGTGGTAGGCGCGACCAGCATGATGTTCTGCAGCAGCTGGGGCATGCTCTCGCGTGGTGAGTTGCCGCCGGACAGCATTTGCAGCGGAAGCAGCGTCAGCACGACGAGCATGCCGAACTGAGGCATGTTGCGCGCCACGGTCGCCATGAAGATGCCCATCGAGGTGGTGGCGAACAGGTGCAGCGCGACACCTATGAAGAACAGTGTCAGCGAACCCTGCACTGGGACGTTAAGCAGGCCGCGTACGACGAGGTTCAGCGACAGAATCGAGGCCACCAGGACTACCAATCCCATGGACCAGATCTTGGCCAGCATGATCTCGATGGGCGTGACCGGCATCACCAGTAGGTGTTCAATGGTGCCGTGCTCGCGCTCGCGGATGAGCGCTGCGCCAGTCAGGATGATCGAGATCATCGTGATCTGGTTGACGATCTGCGACAGGCTGTCGAACCAGGACTTGTCGAGCGACGGGTTGAACAAAGCGCGCTGCTCCAGATCGATGGCGGGCACGACCTGTCCGCGGTAACGGTTAACGAATTCGCTGATCTCGCTCATCACCATCTGCTGGATGTAGCCACTGCCAAGGAACGCCTGGCTCATGCGCGTGGCATCGGTGTTGAGCTGGATTTCGGCGCCGCGTCCGGCCAGCACGTCGCGCTGGAAATTGACCGGGATGTTCAGCACGAAGGTGTAGGCTCCCTTGTCCATACCCTCGTCCACCTCCGCATGCGTGATCAACGCCGGCGACTTGAACTTAGGGGGGAAGAAGGCCGAGGCGATCCGCCGCGACAACTGCGAGTGGTCCTCGTCCACGATGGCGATCGGTGCGTTGTTCAGCGTCGGTGGACTGGAGGATGCTGAGGAGTACACCGAGAGCGTGAAGGTGAACACGATCAGCACCAGCATCATCGTGTCGCGTCGCAGACTCCAGAGTTCCTTTATGCCTAATCTATAGATGTTTGCCAGCATCTGCATGTCAACGCTCCTGTTTCTTCAGCAGCGCGATCGCAGTGCCGAGGATGACCGGTACCGCCAGCAGCATTGGCCACATCGACGGCAGCAGGTCACCAAAGCCCAGCGCTTTGTTGAAGGCACCCCGGCTGATGGTGAACATGTAGTTGGCCGGGTGGATCTCGCCGATCATCCGGCCCACACCGTCCAGTGAGGACACCGGATCGGTCATGCCGCAGAACTTGGTGGCCGGAATGATGGTGCCGATCATGGCGATCAGCATGGCGGCGATCTGGCTCTTGGTCACGGCCGAGGCAAGCAACCCCATGCCGGTGGCGCAGATGCAGTAGATCAGCATCGCCAGTGTCAGCGCCAGCACGCTGCCGGTGACGGGCACGCCGAAGACGGTCACGGTCAGCAACAGCATCAGCGCGAAGTTGATCATCGCCAGACCCACGTAGGGCAGCTGCTTGCCGAGCAGGAACTCAGTGCGGGTGACTGGCGTGACGTAGAGGTTGATGATCGAGCCGACTTCCTTCTCCCGCACCACCGCCAGCGCCGTGAGCATGGCTGGCAGCATCAGCAGCAACATCGGGATCACGGCGGGCACCATAGCCGGCAAACTCTTGACATCGGGGTTGTAGCGGTAGCGGCTCTGCACCGAGATCTCGCCGGTGCGAGCCGTTGATCTGGCCTGCATGCGTGCCTGGTTGGCCAGCCAGTGCTGGTGCATGCCGCGGACGTAGCCCTGGACGGTCTCCGCCCGTTGCGGCATGGCCCCGTCGAACCAGGCACCGATGGCGACCGACTTGCCGCGCTGCACGTCGCGTGCGAAGCCGGGCGGAATCTCGATGGCCAGGGCCAGCTCGCCGCTGCGCATGCGCCGGTCGATCTCCGCGTAGTCAGTGAGCGGTGCACGCTCTGTGAAATAGCGCGAACCGGACAGCTCCAGCGTGTAGTTGCGGCTGAGTGTGGTCTGGTCGCGGTCAAGCACGGCGTAGCGCAGGTTGTTGACGTCGTTGCTGACGCCGAAGCCGATCACGATCAGCAGGATCAGCGAACCACCCAGCGCCAGCGTGGCGCGCACGCGATCGCGCTGCAACTCCAGCGTCTCGCGCCACAGGTAGCTGAGCAAGCGCTGAAGACTGAAGCGGGTGCGCCTACCCTGCGAGGCGTGGTCGCTTACCGCGGTCTCTGCCTGCACCGGCAGTATCGCCTCCGCATCCTCGTCCCGTTCAGACATGTCTCCACCTGCCTCGATGAGGTAGCCGATGAAGGCATCTTCCAGCGATTTCGCGCCACGCTTTGTTACCAGCGCTGCCGGTGTGTCGCTGTCGAGCACCTTGCCTGCATGCATCATCGACATGCGATCGCACCGCTCAGCCTCGTTCATGAAATGGGTGGAGATGAAGATCGTGACACGGTCACGCCGAGACAATTCGATCAGCAGGCGCCAGAAGTTGTCACGCGCGATCGGGTCCACGCCCGAAGTCGGCTCGTCCAGGATCAGCAGCTCGGGCTTGTGCACCATCGCCACTGCCAGCGACAAGCGCTGGCGCATGCCGAGCGGCAGGCTCTCAGGCAGCGCGTCTTCCGAGGTTTGCAGTTCGAAGCGCTGGATCATCTCGCGCGTGCGCGCAGGGATTTCCGCTTCAGGCACGTGAAACAGGCGCGCGTGCAGTTCCAGATTCTGGTGCACGGTCAATTCACCATAGAGCGAGAACGCCTGCGACATGTAGCCCACGCGTCGTCGGGTATCCAGGTCCTTTGGGTCAACTTCGTGGCCAAACAGCCAAGCCTGGCCCTCGCTGGCCGCCAGCAGGCCGGTCAACATCTTCATCGTGGTCGACTTCCCGCAGCCGTTGGAGCCGAGGAAGCCGAAGATCTCACCGCGGCGGATCCGGAAGGACACGTGTTCCACCGCGACAAAGTCGCCGAAGCGCATGGTCAGGTCGCGCGCCTCGATCGCGACGTCGTCCTCCTGGGCATCGAGCGGTGGAATCACCACCGGCGCGTAGCCGCGCTTCTTTTCCTCGGGCAGCAGTTGGATGAAGGCAGTCTCCAGCGAATCGCTGCCGGTGCGCTGCAGTAACTCCTGCGGCGTGCCGGTGTCGAGCACCTTTCCGCCGTCCATTGCCACCAGCCAGTCGAAGCGCTGCGCTTCGTCCATATACGCGGTGGCGACGATCACGCTCATGTCCGGGCGTTGGCGGCGGATGCGTGCGATCAGGTCCCAGAACTGAGAGCGCGCCAGCGGATCGACACCGGTGGTCGGCTCGTCGAGGATCAGTAAGTCAGGGTCGTGGATCAGCGAGCAGCACAGGCCGAGCTTTTGCTTCATGCCGCCGGACAGCTTGCCGGCCGGCCGGTCGAGGAACGGATGCAGGCCGGTTGAGCGAGTCAGCTCGTTGATGCGCCGACGACGCTCAGCCGCATCGTGGCCGAACAACCGTGCGAAGAACTGCAGGTTCTCCTCCACCGACAGCGTTGGATACAGGTTCTTGCCCAGGCCCTGCGGCATGTAGGAGATGCGCGTGCACACCGACTCGCGGTGGCGGCGATCACGCATATCGCCGCCCAGCGTCTCGACTGTGCCATCCTGTACGGCGCGCGCACCGGAAACCAGGGACAGCAGAGTGGACTTGCCCACTCCGTCCGGGCCGATCAGGCCGATCATGCGCCCGGCTGGCACATCTAAGTCGATGTCGGCCAGGGCTTCGACCTTGCCGTAGCGAAGCCGAACGCCTTGGAGGCGCACGACGGGAGACGCGGGAGATGTGGACACGGCTTACTTGGCCACCTTGGCCGACAGCGACGCGGGCCAGGCCGCATTTGGGTCGAGCTTGATCCACGCCACGCCCGGCACGCCGATCTTGACCTGCTCCAGATTGCGGCGCAGCAGTTCGGGCGCGATCTGCGCGCGCACGCGGAACATCAGCTTTGTCCGCTCGCTGGCGGTCTCCACGGTCTTGGGCGTGAACTGAGCCTGGCTGGCCACGAAGGAGACGCTGGCGGGTACAACGGTGCCGAGACCGGCATCGAGCACGATGCGCACTTCGCTACCCAGCGCGATGCGGCCGGCCACGGTCTCGGGCACGAAGAAGGTCATATAAACATCCGACAGGTCGAGCAGGTTGAGCACGCGCCCACCGGCGCCAAGCACCTCGCCTGCTTGGGCAACACGGAACTGGATGCGGCCGTCACGGGGTGCCGTGAGTTCGCTGTCGCGGATGTCGGCTCCCACACGCGCCTCTGTGGCGGTGGCGGCCTTGACGTTGGACCGGGCACCGACCATTTGCGCCTTCGCGGCTCTCACTGCGGCCTGGGCTGCGGCGGCTTGGGCACGGGCGGCGTTCAGCACGGCCTCGGCACCACGCACCTTGGCACGGTCGTCATCCAACTCCTGCGCCGAGGCTGCACCTTCTTTCGAGAGGGTCTGTGAGCGCGTCAGTCGCCGCTGCGCCGCGTCAAGCTCGGCGGCACGCTGGGCGATCAAGGCCAGCGCTGCCGCGTGATCGGCCTCGCGCAGGGCCACCTGCGCTTCGGCTGCGGCCACACCATGCTCGGCCTGCTGGCGACTAGCCTCGGCTTCGTCGCGTTGGGCGTGTAGCGCGTCCAGCTGCATCCGCGCCAGCGGCTGGCCAACGGTGACGAAATCACCTTCGCGCACGAGGAGCTGCTCGAGCCGGCCGGACAGCTTGGTCGCGATGTCGATCTCTGTGGCCTCGATGCGGCCGTTGCCGCTGACGAAGCCCTCGCCGGGGCCCTTGGGGCGCAGCATCTGCCAGGCCATCAGGCCAGCCACCACGAGGACGGCAACGACCGCGGCTGCGATCAGCCATTTCTTCCACTTCGTCAGGAATGAGAGCGCTGGCGGCACAGCCGGTTGCTTGGCCAGTGGCGTGCTGGTTGGGGTGGGCGTTGGTGAGGCCGCTGTAGCCGCTGGAGTGGTCGGCGGAACCTGCGGCGGCTGGGTCCGTGCGGTGGGGGGTGGGTCGGGCGGTGGAGTCGGTGATGGAGCGGCGGGTGGAGTCGCTGGTGTTGCTGGTGCCGCCGCGAGGTTGATCGTCAACGCGATGTTCGTCGCCGCCGAGCTTGCCTGAGGGTCGGTCGGCGCGGTGTTTGGCGGACTGACTGGCATCGGCGTGATGCTGATCGTGAACGGCAACACCGTGGGTGTGGCGGGCGATGTGGCCGATGGTGCCGATGGCGTGAGCGGTACTGTGTCGTTGGGATTCATTGGGTGTTCGTTCCTCGTGCGGGGTCAATGAGGTGCCGCGGGGGTACCGCGTGCGGATACTGCATCCGAAGCCCCACCGCCCAGGGCGGCGTAAAGATTGATGTGCGCCGAGATCAGCGCGCGGCGGGTCTGGGTGAGCTGTTGTTCACCGGTAAGCAGTTCGCGCTGCGCATCCAGAACCTCCAGGAAGGCTGCTGCGCCGTTGTCGTAGCGCAGTCGTGCCAACCGCGCGCGCTCGGCCTGGGAATCAAGCGCACTCTCCTGGATGCCGACCTGCAGGGCCAACCACCGGCTGGATGCCAGGGCGTCGGAGACCTCTTTGAATGCGGTCTGCACGGTCTTCTCATAGTTGGACACAGACAGGTCGCGGCGTACTTCGGCCAGGTCCAGGCTGGCGCGGCGATGCCCGCCGTCGAAGATGGGCAAAGAAATGCTCGGTGCAAAGCTCCAGGCGTGGCTGCCGGATGCGAACAAGCCGCCAAGCTCCGCGCTGGCGGTGCCAACGCTGCCGGTGAGCGTGATGCGCGGGAAGAACGCAGCGCGAGCCGCGTTGATGTTGGCCTCCGAGGCCTGCAGCCGATGTTCGGCGGCGAGGATGTCTGGACGCCGGAGCAGGAGGTCAGAGGGCAAGCCGGGCGGGAGCATCCGTGTTGGCGCGGAGTGATCGAGAGAATCTTGTGCGGGAGATAGAACAAAGGATGTCCCGACCAGCAGCGTCAGCGCATGAACTTGCGTGTCTCGGGTCTGGTAGAGCTGTGTCCCCAGCGATTGGGCCTGGCTCAGCAGCGTCTGCACCTGCATCAGATCGAGACGGGATGTGGAGCCGACCTCGACGCGGCGGGTGAAGATGCGCAGTGTCTCTTTGTGGCTGGCGATCATGCGGTCGGTCAGCGCGATCCGCTCGTCGAGTTCGCGCAGCCGGTAGTAGCCGTCGGCGACATCGGTGACCAGCATCAGTTGCACGGTGCGGCGTGCCTGGTCGGTGGCGAGGTAGTCCTGCAATACCGCCTGCTGCAGGTTGCGCACACGGCCCCAGAAGTCCAGTTCCCAGGCATTGACACCGAGACCGATTTGGTAACTGCCACCGGTCGAGGGCTCGCCGCTCAGGCTCAGGTCACCGGGTGTCCGGCCTCGGATCCCATCCGCGCCCAGGCTGACACCGGGCAGTCGTTCGGCACGCTGGATGCCATGGAGTGCCCGCGCCTCTTGAACCTGTAGTACGGCCGTGCGCAGGTCGCGGTTGTGCTCCAGCGCCAGCGCGATCAACCCACGCAGTTGTGCGTCGAAAAAGTAGTCATTCCAATCCAACGCGGGTGCCGCGGTGCCTTCGGCGACTGCGTAGGGGTAGCGATCGGCCACGGGCAGCGCGGGGCGCTCGTGGGTTGGTGCCAGCGAGGCACATCCGCTCAGCAGGATGGCGATGGCAATGACAGGCGGGACTCGCCAGTACGGTATGCCCTTCATGCGCGACCGACCGCGCATGAGCGACGGGGTTGCCCCCGGGAGGGCAGCAGGAGAACCACTTTGGTTGCTGTAACCGCCGCGAAGTGTTGGATGTCTTTGGGGTGGAAAGTTGACATATCTACCTGTACATAACACCAATCAATGAAGCAATTGGAACCAGAAACGTCACAAATGAACGATCGGTCACTTGCTAATGTAGCATATAACGAACGATCGGTCATTAGTTGTCAAAGCTATCGCCAAATGTCTTGGGTGGAAAGCAGGTTTTTGTTGCGATAGTGGAGTCGAGACAAAAATAGCTGGAGGGTTCGACTTGTGATCAAACCGCAAGGCTCCAGAACTGGGTGACAGTCAACTTCGAGCAAGTCATAGCGGCGATCTTGTTCGGGAGCCGTCGCAGGTGCCATCTTGCCTTAGGGGCACCCTCTTCACGGAGCCGCCGAACCCATCGCATCGCGGCCCCCACCCGTACCAGTGTCTTCCTCGGATACTTCGGCGGATCCGCCGTGTTTGCGCCGTTGAATATAGACATCCCTTATGAAGAGGTATTTGTCCAGCGCGAGGTCGTCGACAAGCTTACCTGGTTCCAGCATCTTGCCGCGCTGGTTGACCATGTTGAGTACCGTCAGGCTATTGCGCACTGGAACGTCCGCAACATTCGACAGAGGACTTCCAAAGCTGTTGACCGGCAATGCCAGGAGGTTTCGCATATCGGATGGGCCCATCAGCGGAAGCATGAGATAGGCTCCGCTCCCGACTCCCCATGCACCCAACGTGTCGCCGAAGCTTTCACCGTGACGCGGCATGCCCCATCCACTGGCGACGTCCATGACGCCGAGGAGACCGACTGTGCTATTCGTTGCAAACCGTGCGACATCGGAGAGGCCGTCCTTGATCTGACCTTGGAGCATCAAGTTGACGCCTGACCATGGGTCTGCGAGATTGGAAAAGAAGTTGGAAACGCCGTTGCGCGCTGGCTCCGGCACCACCGCCTTGTAGGCCGTCGCCACCGGCTTAAGCACGGCCTTGTCCAGTCCTTCGTTGACGGCAAAAACCTTTCTGTTGACCAACTCCAGTGGGTCGGGGTTCTGGACGGTCGCACAGCCCGTGGTCAGAACGCTGGACAGGATCAGTGCACCCAACAGCGGATCCGTTCGCCATTTTTGCCTGACAACGCCGGAGTTCACCACGTTCGATAGGTCCGTGCTAGCGCGGTCTTGCTGGAACCGCATTGGGGCAGAAGCGATGGAAAAGGCAGATAAAGACATGTAAAACCTCAGGTATATGGCTATATTGAGCAGTGGTGCTTGCAAAGTTTCGAGCCCGCATCGTCATGCCAATCGACTTACCGAATACTTACCGGGCCGAAATGCCGTCTTTTTTTCTAGGCAGCAGCCTGTCGCGGTCACGCTGCTGGCGCTACCGTCGATGTACACGGCATGGTTCCGGGTGACACCAACCAGCAAGTAGCGATCAAACGGTGTGCTGCCATTACTTGCTGAGGTTCTTTAGTAACACTTCGACTTCCTGGCGGCGACCCTTGTCGGCCAGCTCGCGCCTCGGCCGGGGCGCTGCCTTCAGAGCGGTGTCGAGGTGTTTGATGGCTTCGGCGGTTTTGCCTTGATCGGCCAAGAACTCGCCGTAGAAGAAGTTGGCATCAATGCCCTGCGGGTTAAGGGCCAAGGCCTTTTTGAACAGATCTTCGGCCTTGTTCTTGTCGCCGAACCCCAGGGGCCAGCCGGGCACTTTGGCGTACAGGGTGGCCAAACTGGTGTAGGCGGAGCCGTCCAGGGCCTGGTTGTCGAGCTGGATGGCTTGGTCAAATTTCTGCTTGGCTTCTTTGGCCAATGACAGCGCGCCCAGACCGCCTTTGGCACCGGCCTCGCTGGACAGGGCGATGCCTTCCCAGATCAGGGGCTCAGCTTTGGAGGGGTTGCTCTCGACCAGCTTGTGGGCTTGCTCAGCCAGCGCTTGGTAGCTGTCGACGTGTTGTTTGGTATCTTGCTTGTATTTGATGTCGGCCCATTGATCTTGCAGCGGGCGCACCAGGGTGTCGTCGTTGGAGGCAAAACAGGCGCATGCGCTCAAGCACAAGGCCCCGATGTGGAGTTTGAGGATAGGGTTCATGGCTTGTCGTTCGCTTTCAAGTGGGAGGTGCGGGCGTGTTGCTGGATGATGCTCAGTTTGCCGGTGAGGCCGCGGTCAATCAGGCTGGGGGCCACACCGTTGAGCCAAGCAAACAGCCGTTCTGGAAAACCAATATGCAGTTCGCCGCGCTTGTGTGCCAGGGCGCTGACGATGTGTTTGGCCACGGTCTGGGGGCTGTCGCTGGCGTTGCCAAGCGCGCGATTGAGGGCATCGACGGCAGGGCTGCTGAGGGGGGTGCGAATGGCACGGGGTGCGATGTGCAGCACCTGTACCCGGGTGTCGGCAAGTTCGCGGCGCAGGCTCTGGGAGAAGCCGCGCAACCCGGCTTTGGCGCTGGAGTAGGCACTGAAGCCGGCAAAAGGCAGGCTACCAAACATGGAGCCGATGTTGACAATGGCAGCTTCGGGTTGGGCGACCAAGTGTGGCAGCAGGGCGTGGGTCAGGCGCATTGGGGCCAGCAGGTTGGTGTTCAACACTTGCTCAATGTCGTTCCAAGCCTGCATTTGCAGCAGGCCAAAGGCGCTGACACCCGCGTTGTTGACCAATACGTTGGCCTGAAAGGCCTGGGCAGCGGCACTCAAGCTGACCACGCCTTCGGGCTGGTTGAGGTCGGCCAGGACCACGCTGGTGGCGTGGCCCAAACCGGCTTGCAAGGCATTGAGTTTTCGGGCATCACGGCCAGCCAGTAGCACCTGGGCACCGTGTTGCACCAGCTGCCGAGCCAGGGCCTCACCCAGGCCACCGCTGGCACCGGTGAGCAGGACGCGTGCGGTGTTCAGTTGCATGTGCTGGACTGCTTGTCAGTAAGGGCGCGAAAGATGTCGCCGTACAGTTTGAAGAACACCTTGGCGCAGCGCACCACTTCTTGTTGGTCTTCGAGGGGCATTTTGTTGACCAGTTCAGCCAGGTGCTTGGTGTGCTCCTGATCCAGGGTGCCGTGTGAACGCAGGTAAGAAAAAGCTGAGTCAGGCAAATTCAACGCCTGCTGAATGCGGTCAGCCGCCATCAGGGCCAGCGCCACGCTGGTGCCTTCGAGCACATACACCATGCCAAAAAAGCCAGCCGGATTGCCGCGGGCGATCAGGTCGTAGGCGTAGGCAATCATCACTTCAGCGGACAGGTCCGGCTGGCTGGAGCGCACGGCATCGGCGTTGCCACCTGCGGTGGTGATGTCGTCGAGAATCCATTCCTCGTGGCCGATTTCTTCTTCAATATATTCGGCCACGGCGCGGCGCAGCCAAGCCAGTCGCTCAGGCAGACGGCCGCCCAATGACATCAGCAGGGGCGTGGTGTGGCGCACATGGTGGTAGGCCTGGGTCAGAAATGCATGGTAGTCGGCCAGCTGTACACGCCCGTGCAGGCAGTCGGAAATGATGGGTGCGCGCAGCAGTTGTTCGCGTTCAACGGCGGTAGCATGGGCGAGTTGTTCATAAAACGACATGGTTGGGTTCCTCGTGTTGGTAAAGCGATTCCAGTTCGGCTGCAAAGTGGCTGGCGATGCTCGCGCGGATTGGGCGGCCATTGCCGGTGGCTAGCTGGTTGGTCAGGGTGAAAGGGAGGCTGATGAGCCAGCGCTGGATGTGGGCGTAGTCCGGCAGACCGGTGTTGGCTTGTGCGATGGCGTTGGTAACTTGTTCAGGCGTGGCCCCCGGCATGGGCACCACGATGGCGACCAGCCATGGGCGGGCATCGCCCACGACAACGGCCTGCAAGATGGCGTTTTGCGCCAGCAGCGTTGACTCCACCCACTCCGGTGAAATATTGCGACCGAAGGTGGTGATCAGCAGATCTTTTCTGCGGCCCATCAAGTGCAAGTGACCTCGGTTGTCCAAGCAACCGAGGTCACCTGTGGCAAAGTTTTGCGTGGCATCTGCGGTGCTGGCCGCATCGCCGGTGTATCCCAGGAAGGCCTGGTTTTGCAGCCGCACTTCGCCCGTGCTGACATCGAGCTGACGTGCGACAAGACGCGGCCAACACCGTTGCCTTCGTCGCCAGGGCGGTTGAGGCTGACCACTGAGCCGCATTCGGTCAGGCCATAGCCCTCAAAGGCTGGAATACCCACCTGGCGCGCACGGGACAGCAAGGCCAAGTCGACGTGAGCGCCGCCGACTGCCACAAAGCGCAGGCTGCTGGGTGCACGTTGGCCGGTGGCCATCAGATAGATCGCCCATGCTTTGAGTAGTTCAGGCACCAGTATCAAGCTGTGTGCCTGAGCGCGCATGGCCGCCAGTTGCAGCGCGGCCGGGTCAAATCCGGCCATGCCACGCCAGCCCAAGGTTGAAAGGCTGGGCACGTGCACTTGCGCACCGCTGAGCAACGCGGCGTAGATGCCCGCGCTGTTTTCTAGCAGCAGGGTGAGTGGCAGCACGGCCAGATGTTGGCTGAGTTGCAGATCTACCAGTGTGGTTTGAATGGTCTGGGCGGTGGCGAGCAGGCCGGTTGCGCTCAGGCACACGCCTTTCGGGTTACCGGTGCTGCCGGAGGTGAATGAAATTTTGGCCGTGCCCAGCGGCAATGGAATAACTGGGGTCAGGCGACGCAGCAAGGTCAGGGAGCCATCCGTGCGCCCAGCGATAAAGCCCAGTTCAAGTGCGGTGATTCGCTCGGGTTGGTCGGTGAGTACGATGTCTGCGCCGGTTTGTGTCAGCGCATTGATTATTTGATCAGCGGTGAAAAATGTTGGAATCGGCAGATGAACGATGCCCGTGTTCAGCGCGGCCAGGTCGGCGATGATCCAGTCAGTGCTGTTGTCAGCCAGCACTGCCAGCACGCGACAGCCTTGCAAACGTTGGGACATGTCAGCGATGCTGGTGATGACTTGGCTGGCGCTCAGGGTGCGGGTATCGTTAGACAGCGCCGGGCCGTCCGGGTGCTCGGCCAGCACTTTCAGAACGAGGGAGGCTCTCATGCTTGCGCGCCCATGCGTTGCAGACCGAGCTTGATCCGGCCGGCCACCACGATGGGGCGGGTGTCGTAATAAGTACCCCATAGGTTGGCATCCTGCTTGAGTCGGGCAGGGTCAGCGCAGGCCAGTACCAGCAGAGGTAGCCCAAGTTTTGAAAAAATGCCAATGAGTTCCTGTGTGGCGGTAAACACCACCCATTCAAAGCCTTGTGCACTCAGGTGTGCGCCCAAGGCACGGATGATGTGCACACTGCCCCCGGCTTTTTTCGAGGCTAGGTGCCCGACTTCTACGATGTGCTCTCGCCTGACCTGTGGCTGAGTCAGTTGTGCCATGGTCTGTTCTATAGGAGTATCCAGATAACGCTCCAGAAACAAGGGGGTGTGTTGTGCAGCACGCCATCCGGTTGCAGCGATGATGCTTTCGCGCTGTTCCAGCATCATCAAATTTGGGGTGAAAGTGTTGACTTCGGCGTTGTAACGCTGGGCAAAAATGTGTTTGATGAAGTCTTCGACTTCTGGCCTGCGGGGCGAGTCCGCCGTGGTATGGATGGTTGAGACGGGTTGTGTCGGCGGAACAAAAACCTTGCGTTGTGTGTTATTCACGGTTGAAGACTCGAGGAAATCGTCGTTGGCATGTTGGAGCGAAGCCAAAAAACTTTCCTGAGCTTTTCTTAAGTAAAAGCGTGAGTGACAGCTTTGCATAAGAATTCCCTTCATTGGATGTAGAAGGCTAGATGCTAGGAGTGCTGTTCTTACTGAATTGTTACCAGAGGCGGAATCTCTTCATTGCTACCTGATCAAAGCGAACAGGCTCTTTACTCGATGCCATACATCTGAATCAAATAGCATGCCAGACGTGCAGATTCGATGAGAAAGTGCTTCAAGCCCAAGATGAAATCTGCGCAAGAAGCAACAAAAACAATAGTGTTCACTAATGGCGAAACTCCCGTGTGCTGGACAAAACCCATCGGCGCAATGCACTGCCTGGTCGAGGGCAGTTCAAGTGGTAGGCCTGGAAGGACAAGCGGGTGTAGGACCCGACCTATCAGGTGGATGTCTACCTCTGTACATCCCGCCTGAGCAACGCGTCACCAACACCCTGGCCGAAGGCGACGTTCCGCCCATTCGGCCGTCTATTGCCGGGGGCTGAGCTTTGAATGAGAAATCGGCCTATGACCCTATGAGCAAGGCCAAAATCCCAAGCACCGACGGTCCGAACGTCTTGTGAGTCGGGTTCATCTGAACGGTGAAGGATGGTATTTCTATTAAGAACATCAGCATCCCTGAAGATGCCACTGCAAAGAAAGACGCGAACAATGCGACAAAAGCAAATTTGCAAATCATTCCTTATGAAGCAGCGAGGAGCCAAAGTTCAGGGAAAACTCGGCACCGGGTTCTGCGTTTTGCACTTCCAGCTGCCAGCCGTGTGCTTGTGAAATCTCATGACAGATGGCCAGTCCAAGGCCGGCACCATCCTCCTGGCGTTCAGGGCCGCGCCAGAATCGTTCAAACAAATGTGCAAGATGACCAGGCGCAATGCCCACACCTTGGTCACGTACCCGAACCGAGTTGTTGCCAACTGAGAGTGTGACGGCTGTGGCGCGAGGTGCATACGACACCGCGTTTTCAACCAGGTTCTTCAGCAACACGAAAAGAGCGCTGCGGTCGCAGTCCAACACGGGGGAATCTTCGCCCACCTGCATTTCAATCTGCACGCCCTTGCGACCCGCCAAAGGTTCAAGGTAGTCGACGACCTCCATGGCGACTTGCCGGACATTCACAGACTCATTGATGTAGTTTCGTAGCTCGCTGACCTCGGCGAGCACCAGCAACTGCTGAACCTGCCGGGCAATGTGGTCAACATCCCGAATCAGTTGAGTGGCATCTGAGACCCCATCCAATTCAAGTTGTCCGCGCAGTAGAGCCAACGGGGTTTTGAGCTCATGCGCTGTATCGGCCAGAAACCGGCGCTGATCCGCATAACCTTGCTCCAGACGACTCAGCGCTTGATTGAACGATGCAACCAAGGGCCGCAATTCGCTGGGCACACCGTTCAGGCTAAGGCGTCGGTCAAGTTTCGCCAGATCAATCTCTCGGGCTTCCTGAGAGAGACGTTTCACCGGCTTCAAAACTTGCCGCAACACGTAGACCAAAACCCCGCCGAGCAACAGGATCGAGGCCACAGCTGTGAGCAAAGCGACAAAGGCCAGACGGTTACTGCTGCCGATGTGCGCTAGCTCGATGAGGCGGTCACTGACCACTGCTTGCACCCACAGGTGCTCCCGCGCGCCTTCGATTGCGACGGTTCGAAACTGCATGTGGATGCCATTGACAAGCAGGCTGCCATCCGATTCGACGGGCTCGGCTTTCAGACCGGCAGAAATCCATGCCTGTTGCGTCTCTGGCGACGACCACAACAAGACCTCTGCTCGGTCATTAAAGATGCGGTAGCCCACATCTTGTGACAAAGCAGATACGACCCAAGCCCGCTCCTTGGGCAGCGGGACAGACGCGGGATGCCCTTGGTCGTTGAACTTCAGACTTTTGCCGATGTAGGTTGTCAATTCGACAATGCTGTGGTGGATCAGCCGATCTCCATAGAAATGCAACACGCCTGCCACGGCCACCGCAACCAGCCCTGAGGTCAACAGCCAAGCACCCAGGTAGGCTGCCAGCAACCGGGTGCTCAACCGGTTCTGCCATTGGCTAAATTTCGACGGCATAGCCCACCGTCCTGACATTGTTGATCTGTACGGAAGATCCGATGGCATCGAGTTTTTTGCGCAGGCGATGCAAGGCCACATCCAATGCGTTGGGGGTCACGGCCTCCTGCAAGCCCCACGCTGCGGCTTCCAAGGCGGCGCGTCTCACCGGACGGCTGTTGGCCTTGAAAAGAGTCAGGATGATTTGCAGTTCTGTGCTGGCCAGGCTGATGCGCTCCATGCCACAGCACATGAGTGACCGTTCGGGAAAGATTTGTACATCACCAAAAGTCGGACTCAGGCTGACCTGCACCGGTGGTCGGCGCAGCAGTGCCCGCACACGCGCCACCAGTTCCTCCATTGAAAAGGGTTTGCTCAGGTAGTCGTCAGCACCAGACTCCAAACCATCGACCCGGTCATGCAATGCGTCCCGTGCGGTCATGACCAGGCAGGGCACCGGGTTGCCGTCTTCGCGCAAGCGCCTGACCAGATCCAGCCCATCCCCATCGGGCAAACCCCGGTCAATCAACACGGCTGAGTAAGGCTGCTCACGCATGGCCAGCCTTGCCAGATCCAGGCGACCCACGGTGTCGCACTCAATTCCAGCGGCTTGCAGCGCCTGTTTTACCAGGGCGGCTAACCGAGGATGGTCTTCGAGCAAGAGAACGCGTGGCATGCCGTTGTTAGCCGATCAAAATGAATAAAGGTAACCCACACGGACGGCCGACTTGGTGTTGCTGTCCACCAGAGGACTGTTTTTGATGGATGTGGGCAAGGCCGTGGCGCTCATATCCAGAAAGACCGTGTGTGTGGGCGCTAGCAAATAGCTTACACGCAGACCGAGTTCTGTACTGGCACCCGATTCACCCACATAGGCCGCACGACCTGCGTTGGCTTCTGTCGCTTTGACACCGTAATAGTAGTCCACATACTTCTGATCTTGCCAGTTGATCACTAGGCGCGGTACCAAGTTGACAGCACCCAATTGGAAATGTCTGTTGACACCCAGCTTGAACTGTTGACCCTTGCTGTTGCCGGAACCATCGGCAAGCAGCTCGGCGGACAAGTTGGCAACTTCGTTCTTCCAGTTCACACGACCGCCCAACCAAATGCCGCCTTCGCGCGTGTCCATGCCCTGCAAGTAGCTTGAATCACCCGCCTCATAACCCTCACCCGAATACTTGGCGGTCAACTCGAATGAGAACGGACCTGCGCGGCCCATCTTGACATCCACGCTCGGGCCAAACACACGCACCCATTGGTTCTCATAGGTAAGCATAGGAAAAACTTCTGCTTTGTTGTCAAAGCCCTTGTACGGTGTTTTTTCTGAACCTGCAAAAATGCCCACACCCCACTTCGAGGCATTTGAATTTTCATGTGAACTGTCTGCCAGGGCGAGGCTTGCCACCATGGAATTGACCACAAGAAACACGAGGCTACGGACGACCAATTTTGTTTTCACCTGCATAAGAATTTCCTTCATTGACTATGGAGGACGCCATGCTATGGGCACTGTTCTTACTGAATTGTTACTGGAGACCAAATACTCTCATGACTAGCCGACCACGCATGTTGACCAACAAACATCAGCAAACCAACATGCCCGGCGTGTTTGCCGGTGACTGCGCCGAGGCGGTCGACAAGGTCAGCGGCAAGAACATGGTCAACGCCATCCAGCCCAACTCCGCCGGGCAGGCGCGCATTACCGTCACCAACGTGGTCACCTACGCACGCGGCAAACCAGCGCATGCCGACCTCAACGACGTGACACACATCAACGTGCTCGACACTCTGGGCCTGATCTCGGGTAGCTTTGGCGACTGGCAGGGCCCGAGGGGCTGCAACCACTTGGAGCAGACCAACAATACATCGGGTCGTCACCTGAGCCTGTGCTTTCAGGAAGACGTGACGATGGGCCGCAACGTGGTGGGCTGGGCCGACCACATTGGCGCGATGCGCGGCCTGATTGAAAGCTAGATCAAGCTGGGGCCGTGGAAAGACTGGCTGATGTATGACATCCACTCTTCAGGTGGAAGCCTTTTTGTTACCGCGCGCCGCCAAGACGTTCGGCTGACCCAGAGGGCAATGGGACTCACCGGTACCTGTTTCTGGATGATGGTCAGAGGTGTTGGTAGTGCTGGCGAATATTTAATGACCGATCGTTCGTTAGTAATGTACAATAACGAACGAACGGTCATTAGTGTTTTCTATGAGTCCATCGAAAGAGGTGTCAGCCGGGGCTGAAGGGACATGTCTGGCCGTATCGACAACCAACCCATGGCTCTACAGCATGCATACAAAACCAGGACAGTTCTTGTTGCGCGGTTGCACCGCTCGGTCTCGTCCGGGTATGGTGGCAAGCGAAGAGGCAAGGGGCGAGCCAGGTGTCGCTGTTGCGGCACTGAGGCATCTAGCAGAAAGGGGGGTACCGCGCCGCCCTTCGCCGGTGCGATGACTGCTCAAGCGCCGCAGCGCCCGATTCTGGATCGTGGCGGTTATTTCTTCTTCTCTTTTTGGATGATTGACTATGACATCTCTTTCCACTGCTCTTACCCCCAAGCCTGTACGAATGATGCCTGCCGCTTTGGCGCTCCTTGTTGTCGGCACCTTGTCGATGGCATCCGCGTCGGCCCAAACGGCGGGCACCAAGACGACTTCGCCCAATCAAGGCACAGCTGAATCCGAAAGCGGCGACTCCAAGTGGGCCATCGGTGTGGCGGGCGGGATCAACAATAAGGTCTATCGCGATTTCGACAGCAAGGCGAGTGGTCTGCCGTTGCTCACCTATGAGAACAAGTATGTCCACGTGTTCGGTCCTGGCGTGGACGTGAAGCTGCCATCGCTGGGGCCGGTTTCGTTCCGACTGCGTGGGCGATTCATCGGCGAAGGCTACGAGGCGAGCGACTCTCCTTTCCTTCAGGGCATGAGTGACCGTGACAGCAGTTTTTGGGTGGGTGGGGCTGCCACCTGGCGCACCGGATTTGCAGATCTGTCTGCAGAAGTACTCGGCGACGCGATGGGCAACAGCAAGGGCACGCGCGCCAAGCTGCAGATCGACCGTCGCTTTGCATCAGGTTCGTTTGGTTTCACGCCACGGCTGGCGGCCGAATGGGTCGACAAAAAATATGTGAACTACTACTACGGCGTGACGCCGGGTGAGGTGCTTGCGGGGCGCCCTGAATACCAGGGTGACTCCACTGTGAACACCGAGATCGGCTTACGCATCGACTGGCGGGTGGCACCTAGGCATGCGGTGTTTCTTGATATGGGTGCCACGCGCATGGGCAGCGCAATCAAGAACAGCCCCCTGGTCGAGAAGGACACCCAGTCCGGGTTCGGAATCGGCTACTTCTATCGCTTCTGACCTGGGAATGTGAGGCAACATGGTGACCAATCCGGTTCTGCACCGGGCGGCGCTGTGCCTAGGCGCTGCAGTATTGCTATCGTTAAATGGCTGCTCGGTCTTGCGCGAGTTTCGTCCGGCCGTCGAACTGGAGGCGATCAGCACCGAGAGCTACGTTGCGCCAGGGCGCAGCGACATGCTCGTGCAGCAGGATTTGAGTCCAGCGACCCGAGACGCGACGCGGGTTGCAGGACTTGACGGCGGGCCATGTGCCCAGCCAGGGTACGCCTGCATCGAGAGCCTGGCCGACACGCGCGGGATAGATGAATCACGACGCCTGTCGGCGCTGTCGGAGCTGTGGCTGGCGCATGCCCGGACACTGAGAGGCGATGCCCGACTCAAAGCATGGTTCGAGGTTGCCCGGTACGCCTATGCCTATCTCGTCTTCGCCGGCCCCGGCGTAGCGCAAGAAGCCGTCAAGGCGCGCCAGGTCCAGGTACGCGACTGGTACAACCAAGCAGTGCAGCAGGTCGCCACGCAGATGTTCGCGTCGCGCTCTCGGGACGACGCTGATCTTCGTGGTCGCGAACTGCACCGTGTTGGTTGGACACTGCGCGTGAGCGCTCCCAGCGCGCGTGCTTCCGGCCAACCGTCGACGGCGCGTGAGCTGTTGCCCGCCGCGGCCCTGTCGTTTCGCGGCCTGCGCAGCATCTATCGCCGCGAGGGCTTTGGTGCCGAGTTGGTGGCGGTCATGGACAGGGAATCCGCACCCGAGCATGTCCATAATCGGGAGGCTGAGACAGCCATGAATCCGGTGGCTTCGCAGGTGTGGAGCGAGATGTCAGCGCCGCCGATCACGGTGCTGCTGCGGTTCAATGGCGACGACCTGGGAGCCGTGTTAGCCACCCGCGAGGCGACATTCAGTGTCCATGACCCCTATCGCGAGGAGCGCGCGGTGCTGGGGCGCAGGAGCGTGCCGCTGGCGGCCAACTTCACGGCTGGCTATGGCTTGTGGCTCGCGCGTTCCGGTTTTTCGGAGCAGTCGTTGAGTACATTCTTCGGCAATGGCACGCGTGGCATCAAACGCCCGCACGTGTACTTGATGCAGCCCTATGATCCCCAGCGTCGCATCATCGTAATGCTTCACGGCCTGGCCAGCAGCCCCGAGGCGTGGGCCGATCTGGCCAACGAGATCGTCGGCGACGAGGTATTGCGCCAGCAGTATCAAGTGTGGCAGGTCTACTATCCAACCAACATCCCCACCGCGCTGAGTCATGCAGCGATCCGTGACGCGCTGGCCCAGACTCTCGCGCAATTCGACCCGACCAGCCAAGCCCCCGCGTCACGCGATATCGTCGTAATCGGGCACAGTCTAGGCGGCATCATCGCGCGGCTGATGGTGTCCACCGCCGACCAAGAGATCTCGAATCTGATCCCCCTTCAGGACATCTCCTCTGAACGCCGCGACCGGATATTGAAGCGGCTCGACTCCGTCGTGCGTTTCGAGCCGCTGCCAGCGGTGACGCGAGCCATCTTCATTGCCACGCCGCATCGCGGCACGCCATCGGCCGGTCGTCAGCCGGCACGCTGGCTGTCAAGTCTGATCCGGCTGCCGGTCACGCTGACGGAGGACCTCGCAGCTGTAGCGCGCGACGCGGAGCGGGACATCGCAAAGATTCGATTGCCCAACAGCATTGACAACTTGGACGAGAACGATCCTTTTGTGCGCGCGGTCGCCGACCTGCCGATCTCTCCAAAGGTGCACTACAACTCGATCATCGCGCGGACCGACCCAGTGATCCCGCTCGCTGACTCCGACGATGGACTGGTGCCATACCGGAGTGCGCATCTGCCGGGCGCGGAATCGGAACTGATCATCCTGTCCGGGCATCGCGTGCAGAACAGCGCGCCAGCCATGGCCGAGATCCGGCGAATACTGCATGAAGCGGTTTTGTTGCAATAGTGGAGTCGCAACTGACCTTACCCGCCAGTATTCGCTTCGCTACGCCGGGATGAGTATGTTGCGTGACCACTAAGTTGCAGACTAGTGTTCGTGGTCTTCCTATGGATCACACGCAATGAAATACAAATGCAACGGAGTAGATCTTTCATGTCTAGGACGGCGAACGGTATCCTATTTGGTCAGATCATTGCCGTGCTCTGTGTCACCTTGGGCGGAGTATGGGGGGCGACGCAGTGGACCGCAAACGAACTTGACTACCAAGGGCGACTCGGGCCTGCTTGGTTTGAATTGTCCGGTTGGCCGATCTATAAGCCGTGGAATCTGTTCAAGTGGTGGTACTTCTTCGATGCTTATGCTCCCGACATCTTCTTGCGTGGCGGCGTTATTGCCGCATCCAGCGGACTGTTCGCCACTGGTGCGGCTATCGTCATGGCCGTTTGGCGCTCGCGTCTCGCAAAACGTGTCACGACCTACGGCTCTGCCCGCTGGGCCGAACCTGAAGAGGTTCGGGCTGCGGGCCTGACCCAACCGGCTGGCGTGTTTCTCGGGCGACTGCGGACCAAAGAAGGTGACTACCTTCGCCACGAAGGACCAGAACATGTCATGGCCTTCGCGCCCACACGCTCGGGCAAGGGCATCGGTCTTGTTGTACCAACTCTGCTCTCGTGGCCTGGCTCCGCCGTCATCCACGACATCAAGGGTGAGAACTGGACCCTGACCGCCGGTTGGCGCTCACGTTTCTCGCACTGCCTGCTGTTTAACCCCACCGATGCAAAATCGGCCGCCTACAACCCACTGCTCGAAGTGCGGCGCGGCATGCACGAGGTGCGCGACGTGCAGAACATTGCCGACATCCTGGTCGATCCCGAAGGCGCACTAGAGCGACGCAACCACTGGGAGAAGACATCACATGCCCTGCTGGTCGGTGCCATCCTGCACGTGCTCTACGCCGGTGACGATAAAACCCTACGAGGCGTTGCCAACTTCCTGTCCGATCCAGCCAATCCGTTCGAGATCACGCTGCACCGGATGATGACGACGCGGCACCTGGGCGATGTCACCCATCCGGTCGTTGCTTCAGCTGCCCGCGAAGTGCTCAACAAGAGCGATAACGAGCGCTCTGGCGTTCTTTCCACTGCCATGAGCTTCCTCGGTCTGTATCGCGACCCAACGGTGGCCGAGGTCACCTCGCGCTGCGACTGGCGCATCGCGGACTTGATTTCAGCTGAGCATCCCGTGTCACTGTACCTGGTCGTGCCACCCTCGGACATCAGTCGTACCAAGCCATTAATCCGCTTAATCCTGAATCAGATCGGTCGGCGCTTGACCGAATCACTGGATGGTTCGGATGGTATCGCGCGTAAACACAAGCTACTTTTGATGCTTGATGAGTTCCCGGCATTGGGGCGCCTGGACTTCTTCGAATCCGCCCTGGCCTTCATGGCGGGCTATGGCCTGCGTGCTTTCCTGATTGCCCAATCCCTGAATCAGATCGACAAGGCTTACGGCCAGAACCATTCGATCCTCGACAACTGCCATGTGCGCATTGCGTTCGCGACCAATGACGAACGCACAGCCAAGCGCATCTCCGAAGCCCTGGGTACCGCCACCGAACTTCGGGCGCAGCGCAACTACGCCGGGCATCGGCTGGCTCCGTGGCTGGGCCATCTGATGGTCTCGCGGCAGGAAACTGCACGCCCCTTGCTGACGCCGGGCGAGGTGATGCAATTGCCCCCCGATGAGGAGGTGGTGATGGTGTCGGGACATGCGCCGATCAAGGCGGCGAAGTTGCGCTACTACCAGGACCGGAATTTCATGGTTCGGATGTTGGCGCCGCCGGTGCTTGCGCTGGACGGCTATGCAGACAAGCCCAAGGCGCGGCCAGATGACTGGAGTGGATTGGCGATCCCTTCGGTCTCCCGGGCATCGACTACAACTGGCTCAGGCGGCTTTGCCGACGAAGGCGGTCATCAACTCAAGCCTGAGCTGGATGTTGCATTTGATGCGCCAACTCCGATGGACGTCAATGACCTGCTGGTGCTCGATGACGAGGACGACATGCCGCTGCAAGCGCACAGCCTGAAGCGGGATAAGCAGGACATTGGGGATACCGACCGGAGAATGCAGCGCACCGCGCGGCTCGCAGCATTGGATCCGGATGACGGGATTGCACTATGAGCCGGACTCGCCTCAACATCTTCATCGAACCTGACCATGCCAAGCGGCTGGACCAGCTCGCCGCGCACAAAGGCATATCGAAGTCGGCGGTGATCGCTGCAGCGCTGGCATCGTTCCTCTCGCCCGACGCCGCCGACCAGCGCGACGCGGCCATGGGTAAGCGGCTGGACCGCCTCTCGCGCCAGTTCGACCGGCTGGAGCGTGATCAGTCCATCCTGATCGAAACGGTGGCGCTTTACATCCGCTACTTCCTGACGGTCTCGCTGCCCGTGCCTGAGGGCCAGCAGGATGCGGCCCGCGCGCAGGGACGTGCTCGTTATGCCCAGTTTATCGAACAGCTTGCCCGTCACATCCAGCGCGGGCGCAGCCTGGTCCGCGAAGTCCATGAAGAGGTCGCTCCAGATGACCCGACTTCGCAGGCCACCACACCGGAACACAAGGACGGGGAGATAAGCAATGCTTCGCAAGCCTGATAAGGACGGGGAGGGCGGTGGCAGCGCCGCCGTCTCCCTGGAGCGCCGCATACGGATGCTGCGCACGGCCATGGGGCCGGAGATTGCGGCAGCGCTGGAAGACCCGGAAGTCGTGGAAGTGCTGCTGAATCCGGACGGCACCCTGTGGCTGGATCGCTTGGGCTCAGGTCGCGCCCCCACCGGAACGACCCTGCCGCCCGCCGTGGCCGAGCGGATCATCCGCCTGGTGGCGGCGCATGTGCGGGCCGAGGTGAGTGCCGGGGCACCCATTCTGTCGGCCGAACTGCCCGAGACCGGGGAGCGTTTCCTGGGGGTTCTGCCCCCAGTGGTACGTGCACCCTCGTTTGCGATCCGCAAACGGGCGTTGCGCATCATGACGCTGAACCACTACGTGGCAGACGGCATCCTGACCGAGGCGCAAGCCGGGTTTCTGCGTGCTGCCGTGCGCGAGCGGCTCAACATCGTTGTATGTGGTGGCACCAGCACCGGCAAGACCACGTTGGCCAATGCGCTGCTGGATGAGATTGCCGATACCGGCGACCGGGTCATGATCCTCGAAGACACGGTGGAGTTGCAATGCCGCTCCGATGACCACGTCTGTATGCGCACCGAACCGGGCGTCAGCACCATGGCTGATCTGGTGCGCGCCACGCTGAGGCTTCGGCCCGACCGCGTGGTGGTCGGTGAAGTGCGTGGCGGCGAAGCACTGGACCTGATCAAGATCTGGGGAACCGGCCACCCCGGTGGCATTGCCACCGTGCATGCCGGTTCGGCCCATGGAGCCCTGGTCCGGCTGGAGCAACTGATCCAGGAAGTGTCCGTCACGGTTCCTCGCGCCTTGATCGCCGAGGCAGTCAACGTCATCGTCTTCATCGCCGGGCGAGGCCGCCATCGGCGCGTGCAGGAGATTGCACGGGTCGTCGGCTTTGACAGCCACGGCTACCAGCTCAGCACCGATCTGATGCCGTCGTTTCCTTCCATCCCATCCCCCAACTTACCTAGCACAGGAGAATCGTCATGACGACTTCACGCACTTCCGTAAAACCCGTCCTTCAGGCCGCCGCCATTGGCGCGCTATTGCTGGCCGTTACCTTGCCTGCCTTTGCCGCGGGCTCAAACATGCCATGGGAGGCACCGTTGCAATCGATCCTTGAATCAGTTCAGGGACCGGTGGCGCGTATCGTGGCGGTGATCATCATCATTACCACCGGTCTGACGCTGGCGTTTGGCGACAGCAGCGGCGGCTTTCGCAAGCTGATACAGATTGTGTTCGGGCTGTCGATCGCGTTTGCCGCATCGTCATTCTTCTTGACCTTCTTCAGCTTCTCGGGTGGAGCGGTGCTGGCATGAACGCTGCCAGTGCCACCATGGCCAACGCGCCGGGCTTCACCAGTGGTTTCGAGATTCCGTTGCATCGGTCCCTGACCGAACCCATTCTGCTGGGTGGCGCGCCACGCACCGTGGCGATTGCCAATGGCACGCTGGCTGCTGCAGTGGGCCTGGGCTTGCAATTGTGGCTGCCGGGCATCGCGCTGTGGATCATCGGCCACTCGTTGGCGGTCTGGGGTGCCCGCTTGGACCCGCAGTTCATGCAGGTCTTCGCGCGGCACATCAAGCACCGCGTGCTGCTGGATGTGTGAGGTCACCACCATGATGCACCTCGCCGAATACCGCAAGCGCCCGGCCTTGCTGGCCGACTGGCTGCCATGGGCCGGTCTGGTCGCGCCAGGTGTCATGCTGAACAAGGATGGTTCATTCCAGCGCACGGCACGTTTCCGTGGGCCGGACCTGGACAGTGCGACGCAGGGTGAACTAGTCGCGACTTCCGCGCGGCTGAACAACGCGCTGCGTCGGCTGGGTTCAGGTTGGGCGCTATTTGTGGAGGCAGAACGGCTCGAAGCGGCGGACTATCCCGAGTCCTCTTTCCCGGATCCGCTGTCCAGGCTGGTGGATGAAGAGCGCCGTGCGGCTTTCGAGGAGGCTGACAGCCACTTCGAGAGCAGCTACCACCTGTCGCTGTTGTACCTTCCACCCGAGGAGTCCCAGGCCCGAGCCGCCAAACTGCTGTACGAGAACACCAAGGTCGAAGGCGTGGATTGGCGGGAGCGGCTGGAAGGCTTCGTGTCGGAAACGGATCGCTTCTTTGGCCTGCTCGAAGGAGTGATGCCTGAGATCAGCTGGCTGGACGACGGCCAGACCTTGACCTACCTGCATGGTTGTGTCTCTACGCGCCGGCATCCTGTCGCCGTGCCTGAGGTGCCGATGCACCTGGATGCGTTGTTGGCCGATGAGCCTTTGAGCGGCGGGCTCGCCCCCATGCTGGGGAATCAACACCTGCGCGTGCTGTCGGTGCGGGGTTTTCCGACCTCGACCTGGCCGGGTTTGCTGGACGACCTCAACCGCTTGGGCTTTGCCTATCGCTGGAGCACGCGTTTCCTGTGCCTGGACAAGGCCGAAGCCGAGCGCGAGCTGGTACGCCTGCGTCGTCAGTGGTTCTCCAAGCGCCAGAACATCGTTGCGCTGCTGCGCGAAACCATCTTTCAGCACGAAAGTCCGCTGGTTGATTCCGACGCTTCGAACAAGGCGAGCGATGCCGATGCGGCCTTGCAGGAACTGGGCAGCGACCAAGTGTCGTTCGGGTATGTGACCGCGACGGTCACAGTATTGGATGCGGATGCCACGGCTGCCGATGAGAAGCTGCGTGCCGTGGAACGGACCATTCAGGGTCGCGGTTTTGTGACGATCCCCGAGACCTTGAATGCGGTGGATGCCTGGCTGTCTTCGATCCCAGGGCACGCCTACGCCAACGTGCGTCAGCCCATTGTCTCGACCTTGAATCTGGCGCACATGATGCCGGTATCTGCCGTCTGGGCGGGGCAGGAGCGCAACGCGCACCTGGACGGGCCACCCCTGATCGTCACGCGCACCGATGGCGCGACGCCGTTCCGGCTGGTCACGCACATCGGCGACGTGGGCAATACCTTGGTGGTTGGCCCCATCGGTATGGGCAAGTCGGTGCTGCTGGCTACCTTGGCCATGCAGTTCCGTCGCTACGCCGGTTCACGCATTCTGGCTTTCGACATGGGACGCTCCATTCGCGCCACCATTCTCGGGCTGGGCGGCGAGCACTACGACCTGGGATTTGATGGAGAAGCAGACAATACCATCGCCTTTCAGCCACTGGCGCGCATCGACCAGGATGGTTACCGAGCATGGGCAGCGGAATGGATAGCAGGGCGTTTGATTCACGAAGGCGTTGCCGTCGGTCCGGCTGAGAAAGATGCGGTTTGGTCGGCATTGAACAGCCTGGCCAGTGCGCCGGTCAACCAGCGCACCATGACAGGCTTGTCGGTGCTGCTCCAATCCAACGCCTTGCGCCTAGCCCTGCAGCCCTATGTGCTGGGTGGCGCGCACGGCAAGCTGCTGGATGCGGACTCGGACCGATTGGGTTCCGCCGACGTGCAGGGCTTCGAGATGGAAGAGCTGATGCACAGCAAGGCGGCGATGCTGGCCGTGCTGGGCTACCTGTTCGCGCGTTTCGAGGAACGCTTCGATGGGGCGCCGACGCTGTTGATCCTGGACGAAGCCTGGCTGTTCCTGGACGACCCGGTGTTTGCATCCCGCATCCGCCAGTGGTTGAAAACCCTGCGCAAGAAGAATGTCTCCGTGATTTTCGCCACGCAGTCGCTGGCGGATATCAAGGACTCAGTAATAGCCCCGGCCATTATTGAGAGTTGCGCCAGCCGTATCTTCCTGCCGAACCCGCAGGCGAGCGAGCCGCAGATCAGGGTCATCTATGAAGGCTTTGGGCTCAACAGTCGGCAGATCGACATTGTCGCGCAGGCGCAGCCCAAACGGGACTACTACTACCAGTCGCGCCTGGGCAACCGGGTTTTTGACTTGGGACTCGGACCGGTGGCACTGGCGTTTGCTGGTGCCGCCAAGCCCGAGGATCAGCGTGCCATGGATGCGGTGTGCGATGCAATAGCGGCCTCGGGTGCGCCTGCGGACTTTGCCACCGCCTGGCTACGCCATCGTGGCCTCGACTGGGCTGCGGACCTCATTCCATCTTTTACGTCCTTGTCGTCAACCCATCAGGAGAAATGACTATGAAGAAGACTTTGCTGGCCATTGCCACCGCTCTGCTCGTCACCGCAATGCCCACCGCGCAAGCGCAATGGGTTGTGATCGACCCGACCAATCTGATCCAAAACATCATGACGGCCGCCCGTGCCCTGGAGCAGATCAACAACCAAATTCGGCAGTTGCAGAACGAAGCACAAATGCTGATGAACCAGGCGAAGAACCTGACGGACTTGAACTTCAGCGCGCTGGCTGAACTGCGTGCGGCGCTGGCAGCGACGAACCAACTGATCCAGCAGGCGCAGGGCCTGGCCTTCAACGTGTCGCAGATGGAAGCGGAATTTACCCGGCTCTACCCCAACGCGTATTCTGCGTCCACCTCTGGTAATCAGATGGCGCTGGACGCGCGCCAGCGCTGGCGCAACTCGCTGGAAGCACTGCGTACCGCAACCAAGGTGCAGTCGCAGGCGGTGCAGAACTTTGCATCCGATGAGCAAACCTTGACGGACCTGGTGAACCGCAGCCAGTCCGCAGTCGGTGCCTTGCAGGCTATGCAGGCAACTAACCAGCTGCTGGCCTTGCAGTCGCGCCAAACCATCCAGGCGCAGCAGTTACAGATCACGCAGGACCGGGCGACGGCCTTGGAACAGGCACGACAGGTGGCGGTTCAGGAGCGTGCGCGCGAGGTGCGTCGGCGGTTTCAGGGGGAGGGCACGCCTTACACCCCGTACACGGTCAACTTTTACAGCAACTGAAGGAACCGCCATGAAACAGCTTCTGGTCATTGCACTTGCGGTGTCGATATCGTTGATAGCGGGCTGCAGCAAGTCTGTACCGACTGACACGGTTGATTCACTGATGATGAATCCTGATCGCTTGAAGGAGCTTCGCGCCCAGTGCAAGGCTGACCACACCAAGGTGGGGGATGCGGTCTGTGCTGCGGTGTCGGAGGCCACACGGCGTCGCTTCATGGGTGGTGGCAAATCGCCGTATGCGAACGATCCCGTGCCGACGCCGACGCCACCGGCCAGAGCTAAGAGTGAACCGTCATGAACGACCTGTCGGTCATCGACCGTTTTCTGGACGTCTTCTCACGCTACATCGATTCGGGCTTTGGCCTGCTGCATGGCGAGGTGGCCTTCCTGACCGCCACGCTGGTCGGGATCGACATGACGCTCGCCGGTCTGTTCTGGGCCATGGGCCATGCCAGTGGGGGAGGGGACGACGTGATAGCCAAGCTGGTCAAGAAGGTGCTGTACGTCGGGGCCTTCGCCTTCATCATCGGCAACTTCAACAACCTGGCGGGCATTGTGTTCCGTTCGTTTGCGGGACTCGGACTGGTGGCGTCCGGTTCCAGCATGACGCAGGCGCAGTTGTTGCAGCCGGGGCGGCTGGCGCAAGCTGGTGTGGATGCGGGTCGGCCCATCATGGCGCAGATCAGCGACCTGACGGGTTTTCCCGAGGTGTTCGCCAATCTTGATGTTATCAGCGTGCTGTTCCTGGTCTGGCTGGTAGTGATTGTGAGCTTCTTCGTGCTGGCGGTTCAGCTCTTCGTGACGCTGATAGAGTTCAAGCTGACGACTTTGGCGGGCTTTGTGCTGGTGCCCTTTGCCTTGTGGAACAAGACGGCCTTTCTGGCTGAGCGGGTGCTGGGCAACGTGGTGTCCTCGGGCATCAAGGTGTTGGTGCTGGCCGTGATCGTAGGTATTGGCTCGGGTTTGTTTGCTGAATTCCAGACACCGCCGGGGACGGAACCATCGATTGACCATGCGCTGGTCATCATGCTGGCCTCGCTCACGCTGCTGGGTTTGGGCATCTTTGGCCCCGGCATCGCGACCGGGCTGGTGTCGGGTGCGCCGCAGTTGGGCGCGGGTGCGGCGGCAGGAACCGCGCTGGGTGTTGCGGGACTGGCTGTGGCGGGTGGTGCGGCGATTGCATCAGGCGGTGCTGCTGTAGCCGCTGGTGCTCGCATGGTGCCAGGGGCGGCACGCGCGGCCATTGGCGGTGGTGCCAGCGCCGCCCGTTCGGCGAGCGCGATGGCCAGTGGTGCGAAGTCAGCCTACCAGGCGGGTGCCGCCGCATCCGGCGGTGGCGGTGTGCGCGCCGCGGGTGCGGGCCTTGCCAATGTGGCGAAGAGTGGTGCAAGCGCTGTCGGGCAGCGTGTCTCGGCTGGGGCCAAGGCCGTTAAAGATCGCGTTGCATCGGCCGTCGCCGGGGAGGCTGAGCCGGTTTCAGCCGCAGGTGCCAGCACTGCCGCGAATGCAACGACGTCCGACACACCACCCCCTGCACCCGCCTGGGCGAAACGTCTGCAACGCAACCAGCGTCTTTCACACGGGGTTTCAACTGCTGCCCACACGCTGCGCTCCGGTGACCACGGCGGGGGCGGCGCCAGTCCGAGCCTGCGCGACGACTCCAACCATTGAGGAAATCTACATGCTGTTCAAACGACCCCAGGTGCGTTACTCGGACACGCCCGAACCCGTCACCTCGTACCAGGCTGCTGCGCAAGTCTGGGACAGCCGCATCGGCAGCGCCCGCGTGCAGGCGAAGAACTGGCGACTGATGGCCTTTGGCTGTTTGTCGCTGGCTTTGCTGATGGCGGGTGGACTGGTCTGGCGATCCGCACAGTCCATCGTGACGCCCTATGTCGTCGAGGTAGACAGCGCGGGGCAGGTGCGTGCCGTTGGTGAAGCGGCCACGCCGTACAAACCGAATGATGCGCAGATTGCCTACCACCTAGCGCGCTTTCTCACCGACGTGCGTTCGCTGTCAATCGATCCTATCGTCGTGCGGCAGAACTGGCTTGAAGCCTATGAGTACACCACCGACAAGGGTGCGGTCACGCTGAACGACTACGCGCGCGCCAATGATCCTTTTTCTCGGATAGGGCAGAACTCTGTTTCGGTGGAGGTGACGAGCGTGGTTCGGGCCAGCGATGTGTCGTTCCAGATGCGCTGGATCGAGCGCAGTTATGCGAATGGCGCGCCCTCGGGCATCGAACGCTGGACGGCGGTGGTGTCGGTGGTGCTGCAACCGCCGCGCACCGAAGAGCGTTTGCGCCGCAATCCGCTGGGCATTTATGTCAACGGCCTGTCCTGGAGCCGTGAACTCGAAGCGACACAAGGAGTAAAACCATGAAGACACATTTCCGTAGCTACGCTTTTCCGTTGGTGATGATTGCCATCCTGGCCACCATCACCGGCTGCGCCACACACGGTAAACCGCCGCCCACCATCACACTGGATGAGCCGGTGGTCGCGAATCTGCTGCAGGAGGCACCCAAACCTGTTGAGGTAGTGACGTTGTCTGAACCGCTGCCACTGCCGTCGCAGTTGAAGTCGCTATCGACTGAAGCAGAGACAAAGGGCGCGCCGGAATCCATTGACGAAAGGGTTCGCGTCGCACGCGCTAATCTGGAGGCACGTGTGGCACCGAGCCGGGAGGGCTACGTCAATGCCATTCAGGTCTGGCCGTACGCTGATGGCGCGCTGTACCAGGTCTACACGAGTCCGGGACGGGTGACCGTCGTCGCGCTGCAAGAAGGCGAGGAACTGGTGACCGTTTCGGCAGGAGATACGGTGCGCTGGATTGTTGGGGACACAGCCAGCGGGTCGGGTGCCAGCTTGCGCGTGACCGTGCTGGTGAAACCCACCCGAACCGGGTTGAAGACCAACCTGGTCATCACCACGAACCGGCGCATGTACCTGTTGGAGCTGTCTTCCACGCCGCAGGCCTGGATGGCTTCGGTGTCCTGGGATTACCCGAAGGACCGGATGCTGGCGTTGCAGAAGCAGGCACAGCAGGCTCAAGCTGCGGCGCCGGTCGATTCCGGCCTGTCGCTGGAGCAGATCAAGTTTCGCTATGCGATCACGGGCGACAGCCCGCCATGGAAGCCGCTGCGTGCCTTTGATGACGGCCAGCGGGTGTACATCCAGTTTCCCGGTGGCATCGCGCTGGGGGAGTTGCCGCCGCTGTTCGTGATTGGGCCGCAGGGCGATGGCCAGCTCTTGAATTACCGCTTCCGTTCGCCGTACTACGTGGTTGACCGGCTGTTTGGTGCCGCCGAGCTGCGTCTGGGGGCAGACAAGGCCCAGGTGGTGCGCATTGAGCGCACCGATGGGGTTGTCAGCGCGGCGCGGAGGAACTGAACATGACTACGCACGCCGCATCGCAGGCTGACACGCCGGTGCCTCCGAAGGTTGACCCGGACACCATGACCTTGCGTGCTCCGCCGCGTCCAGTGGTGCGGCTGAACCGGCGCATGCTGGCTTTCGGTGCCGGCACGCTGGCCGCTGCCGTGCTCGGAGGTACCTTGTGGTCGCTGCAGTCGAACAAGCGTGAACGTAATCCTGCCATGGAGTTGTACAACGTGGATAGGGTCTCACGGGCCGAGAGTTTGGACCAGTTGCCCAAGGATTACTCGAAGATCCCGGTGCCGGCCAAACCCGCCGTCCCTGTGTTGGGCGAACCACTGCCGGGCGATCTGGGGCCGGCCATCGTCAGTGCAGAACGCCAACGCCAGGCGAACGTGTCGGCGGCGTACAACGATCCAGCGCATGCGGATCGATTGACGCGGCTGCGCGATGCGGAGGAAGCGGCGCGCTCTGCGGTGTTCTTCCGCAGTGGCAATGGTGCCAAGCCGGTCGCCACTGCGACCACGCCTTTGGCTGGCAGCCCATCTGTACCGGTGTCGGGCAACCAGCCGTTCAATCCCATGGGGCCGGTGACTGCCACCGCGCAGCCAGCCGATCCGACCGTTGCGCAGAACCGGCAGGAGCAGAAGACTGCGTTCGTCGCGAATGCGGGTGACACGGCTACGCGCAATCTGGCCAGTCTGCAATTGCCGGTGTCACCCTATCAGGTGATGGCCGGGACCGTTATTCCGGCAGCGTTGGTGACGGGCATCAACTCTGACTTGCCGGGTCAGGTCATCGCCAACGTGACGGAGGCGGTCTTTGACACGGCGACGGGGCGCTATCTGTTGATTCCGCAAGGCTCGCGCTTGATTGGGCGCTATGACAGCCAGGTGGCTTTTGGGCAGCGTCGGGTGCTGTTGGTGTGGACGCGGCTGATCCTGCCGGACACGTCGTCGATTGCATTGGACCGCTTGCCGGGCATCGATCCGGCGGGTTATGCCGGATTGGAAGATGGCGTTGATTGGCACTGGGACCGCATTCTTGCCGGTGCGGCACTGTCCACGTTGCTGGGGGTGGGGGCCGAGCTGGCGGCGCCGGACCCTAACGGCACTGATGGCCAGGTGATCATTGCCGTGCGCCAGGGTGCGCAAGATACGGTGAACCAGGTCGGTCAGGAGATCACTAAGCGGAACATGAGCATCCAGCCGACGCTGACGATTCGGTCTGGGTTTCCGATGCGGGTGATGGTGAGCAAGGATCTGATTCTGCGGCCGTATCAGCCGTTGTTCTTTGTGAGAGGGTCTTCGCAATGACTAAAGACACCAGCACCCTGCGCCTTGGCCCGCTGCCGCGCACCGAGTTCGTGAAGCTGGCCATTGCAGTACCGGTTGATGTCAAGGCCTCACTTGACCGGTATGCGGATCTACACAGTCAACTGCATGGTGAAAAGGTTGATGCCACAGCCTTGATACCGCACATGTTGGCAGCGTTCATTGAACGCGACCGCGGATTCAAGTCCCTGACTTCGAAGAATCTAAAGCCGAATCGCCCAGTGCCTTAAGGTCGAAGGCAGGGATGCAATACGCTGATGGGAGCCGATTGGGCGCTTGCTGAGCAATGTATGCATGGTCAGACGGACCTGGTCCGTGGAGGCCGCCCTGGCAAGAATCTCGGTCACGAACGAAAATGTCGCATGGACTGCCCTCACTCGCTCGTTGAACCTGCCCTAGATAGATGGGCAGAATGCCATTGGCACCTGCACCAGATGGAGGCTAATTATCATCAGCCCGAGGCTTTTCGGTACGCGCTTAATAGCTTCATTCGCACCTTCAAGGAGGTGCCTCAGTTGCTGACGATGAACACCCAGAACCACGCAGAACTGAAGAAGGCGATCGAACCGGCTGTAAATGCTCTACACGACAGTGATCTGTACAAGGTGCTCACCACGACCAGGAATTTTCTGGTGCATCGTGGGATGCTTGAGCTTGAAAGTCAGGGCAGCGCTGGTACGACAGAAGGGCGAAAGGTCAAGATATCCTTCCCATTCAGGGTGCACCCCTGGGAAAGCAGCGATGAAGCCTATATTCGCTACAAAGAGGTTTGTCGCACGGACAAGATGATGCGTGGCTTGATTGGCCCAGACTGTGATTCAGCGCCTGCGATCTGGCGCACGTGGATCATCAAGGACTTTCCGGGCCGCGATCTTCTTGACGTTGCGTTCGAGGCTTGGACAAGGTTGGGCGAAGTGCTCTCCGCAACAGTCGAGGCGCGAGGTGGCGAGCCTTTGGATTTGAGTATGCCGTGCCGACATGACCCCGAACTCGTGAAGGTAAAGCGCTTCAGTCAGCGTGACTTCTTCCTGGAGGTCGAAGGTATTGACTTGGACGAGGAGGAGCGGAAGTGGCGTGAAGAGAAAGCGCATCGAGACGCCGAGAGGGGCACGCAGCCTACCCAGCGAAAGAAACCTTGATTGATTGAGGCATGACTGGCATAGTCGTTCAATGGTTTTAACGCTTCAAATCGACAAGATCGAATCGGGTCTCTACCGTGCCGCAGTGCTATGCGGCGGCGTCGAGGTTACCGAGCCTTCGCAATACGCCTCGATCGAGGAAGCAATCCGCGAGGAGGCTAATGCGGTGCCTGAGGGCTTCGCATACTTTGCCGACGTAATCTATGGGGGTGCGTCCAGTGGCACCATCTCGCTGACCCTTCTTCCAGAGCGTGCCTCACAGGTTGCTGATCAACTCGTCGCCATCGTGGCGGAGATGTACCGCGTCGCCCAGTCATGACATTGGGAACTGTGCGACTACCTCGTGAAAGGCTTTGCTAATTCGTCGCGCTTTCCTTCGAGAATCTGACGACCTGCGAAAGCCTTGATGTTTAACGCGACTCCACCCGAAACAGGTTGTTAGGCGAAACGTAGGAACGCTGCGATCAGACCTAAAACGACAACGCCTTGCACCTGGGGACTTTGAGGCTTTTCACCAATTAGCCATGTGGCGTAGGTTTCGCAGTTGCGGTCCAGCAAGCGATATTGGCCTGGGTTTTGAACCGATAGGGTGACGCGCTGCATGATTTGAGCGTACTGTTCGGGTGGGGCTCGCCGGATTTCTTTGACCGGTCGACCCTGAGCAAAGTCAATGAAGCTCACAATTTTTTCGCCGGTTGGCGTCAGATGCACAACATCGCCATTTGGTAGTTGCACACCCCAATGGTCTCCGATACCCGACAGTTTCGAGCGGGAGATGATCCGAATTGGAGTTTGCCAGATTGTGAACATCATGATTTCATTCCTTTCCACCGAGAAGCCAAACAAGGGCCGCAACAACGCCAGCACCAATAAGTAAGTTTTTCACCTGCTCTTGGGCCACCTCTTTCTGCGCTTCAGCGGTCGTCTGGAACTGACGCATCAGTGCAGCTTGGTACGCAGTTGGTTTGAGTACGCCACGCTCCCACTTGCTCACCGTCATGGAGTGGGCACCGAAAAGCTGACCGAACTCGACTTGAGACAACCCAAGGGAGCGGCGTATAGAGGTAATCTGAACAGTGTGCATATAAGCTGAATACTAACCCAAAAACTAAGCTGTGGCTTAGTTTTTGGGTTTTAGACTTAACTCATTGATCGACTGCACGCCACTGATCATCTGGAGTCAAGCCAAACTTCCGGTTTTTCAACCTCGTTTGAGGTAGAATTACCGGAAGTAACTCATGGAGATAGTCATGCGCCAAGTCATACGTTTCGAAAATTCCGATGTCACAACTCGTTTGACTCAGTTGGGTCTCGATCATATGGACCTGCAGGAGCCGGTCATGCAAGGGATGCTCGCGCGTAGCGAATGCACTCCCAATGATCCGCCCCTGTCTGCAGGTTTCACGACATGGTCTCGAACTGTACGAGTGTTGCGGGAAAAATTGATCCCCAAACACTGGACCCGGTCTGATGAAGGTAATTATTCTTTGGTTGTAAATCCGGCTGGAGATTTAGCCATCGCCGTGGCAACCGGTGATGAAGGTACTGGTATTTCAATGGCCAATCCTATGACCAAGTCCCCCAAAGGGTCTCGGACGCAAAGTGCTATTGAGGTCAATCAATATCAAAGTTCGCTGTTTGAGGCATTTCCGGAGTTTGAGATTCCTGAAACACCCCACAACGATCGGGTGACTTGGATTTTGCTGCAGCACTATGATCAGGCGAAAAAAGAGGTCCGTTTTGAACTTTCACGTCCGTCCAACTATTCTGGCAAAGTCGACGGTTGGAGTGAGCGAATTATTATGAGTGCACTGCCGTTTGATCCGACAACGGCGATTCCGGTGCCAGTCTTGCCGAACTTGCCGGATATCGACATTCCTTTGATTCGTCGCGCTTGACGGCCCGGGGCCATGTTTAATCCAACACGATTGACTTTCGCCAGAAAGCGGCGAGGGTTCACTATGACACGTCTGGCAGATGCCATTGGCGTGGAAATGCGCTCTGTTTCTGGTTTCGAAAAGAAGGAATTCAATCCTTCTGAAGAGACGATTCAGCGCATCGCAACGGCATTGCGATTTCCATTGAGTTTTTTCCATCAAGAGGAAGAGATACAAACCATCGACACCGGGGCTGCAAGCTTCCGTTCGCTTTCCAAGATGTCGGCCGCACAGCGGGATATGGCACTTTTTTCAGGGGCACTCACAGTGACACTCAACCGCGCCATAGAAAAGCGCTTTGAGTTGCCTGCGCCGACACTGCCAGATCTGCGGGATTCAGAGCCGGAGGCCGCGGCGGCTAGCTTGCGTCGGCATTGGGGAGTCGGGGAGCTGCCCATAAAGAACCTGATCCACTTACTTGAAGCCAATGGCGTTCGGGTTTTCTCCCTGGCCATTGATGCGGCGGAGGTCGACGCGTTCTCAATGTGGCGTGAACAAAAGCCATTTGTTTTTTTGAATACATTAAAAAATAGTGAGCGCAGCCGCTTTGACGCGGGACATGAACTTGGTCATCTCGTTTTGCATCGTCATGGTTCTCCCAATGGAGGGCAGGAAATCGAACGGGCGGCCAACGATTTCGCTTCGGCATTTCTGATGCCGCGCAGCAGCGTTCTTGGCTACGCACCGAAATTCACTTCAATCGACGCACTTCTTCAACTGAAAAAGATATGGGGCGTATCGATTTCGGCGCTGACGTACCGGATGCACAGGCTGGGCCTGTTGTCCGAGTGGCAATACCGCGAGCTTTTCATGCAAATCAGTCAGAGGGGCTACAGAAAGGCGGAGCCAGATAGCTTGCCGCGTGAGACCTCACAGGTCCTGGCCAAGGTGTTTGCCGCGCTGAGAAGCGAAGGGGTAGCGAAATCCGACATTGCAGCCGAACTCCACGTGGCCGATGAGGATCTCGACGAAATGGTCTTTGGCTTGGTTCTAAATTCAGTGAAAAATGGTGTGCCACAGGAGACTCGTCCTGAACGTGCCAAACCCACCCTGCATCTTGTCTAGCTAGATTCCCGGGGTGTCCAGCGAATAATGTAAAACATTACGGAGGTTGATATGGCAACAAAGCATTTCCCCAAAGGTCTGGATGACCGCATGCGAGATCAAAATGGCGAAATTCGCCAAAAACGCAGCGACACTAAGGTGGAAACCCTGCGCAAGACCTATGGCGACGATTTCGCCAAGGGTTATCGGTCCGATGCGCAACTGGGCACGGTTCTGAAGCGTGAGGGTGTCGATACGCTGGATCAGTTGCTGAAGAAGAAATGAGTAGTGACCCAGTCGAACAAGCGGTGCTGACTTACTCACAAGCGATAGCACGTTGAGTCATTTATGTCGCAGGATTTGACCGATGCACAACTGAAGGCAATCTGGCGCCAAGGGCAGATTCCTGCGATATTTAAGCGTAGTAGACCGCTTCCTGTGCTGCTGCGAGTTCCGTTTGCCCAAGGGAATCTGGAATGGCTTCGAGATGATCGACGAACCAAGCCGCAGTGGAATGGTCAATTCAAGGCTTGGGAGATTCCGACAACTTGGTTCGACAGTGTTATTCGGCTTTCACTAAAACGCTATCGTGCGGTATACGTGATTCAGTTGTACCGGGAACAGCAGAAGTGCGCGCCGGCGTGTTGGAATGCAGAAGGCTTTCATTGCGAGTGTTCATGCATGGGGGAGAGCCATGGAGGCGGGCATCCGGGAGGAAGCTGGTACGAAGTCTCCGAAACTTTTGCAGTGTCTTGGGGGGTACAACGGTACTCATGTCGTCATTTGCGAGTGAAAAATGACGTATCTCCATCTTGAGCATGCCAGTCACTTGGTAATGAGATTGCATCGCTATCTCCTTGGTTTCATCGGGCGGAGCAATAAAAGAGCAAGCATTGCGTTTCAGTTCCAATTCGGTAAAATTGCATGAAATTTCAATGAAAAAACAGTCATGACTCATGCGGCTGCGGTCTCTGCTGAACCTGATCGAGGCGCAAAGGCGCAACTCGCTGGAACACTGCGCGCCGGGCGTGTTTATAGGCGTGAAGATCTGGTGCCATTCTCAAAAGCCGTAGACCGCCACCTTCGGGAGTTGGTCGATGGGGGGCAATTGACCAAGTTGGCACCGGGGCTGTACTACGCTCCGCGCAATTCGACTTTCGGGGCCCTGCCGCCGGACGATGGTGAGCTTGTCGCGGCATTTCTGCGCGACAAGGACTTCTTGTTGTTCTCGCCTTCGGCATACAACTCGGCGGGCCTCGGTACCACACAGCTATACAACTGCACGTTGGTCTACAACCACAAGCGGCACGGCGTGTTCAAGCTCGGCAATCGGCAATTCGACTTCCGCATGAAGCCACGCTTTCCGAAGAAGCTCACGCCTGAATTCCTGTTCGTCGATGCACTGAACAACGTCCGGGAGCTGGCGGAAGACAAGGCCGAAGTGCTGGCTCGCGGCAGGGGTAGGGCAGCGTCGTTTGATCGCCAGCGACTGCAACGCGCTGTCGAAAGCTACGGCACGGTGGCGACGAAAAAGCGCTTGGCAAGCTGGCTAGATGTCTGACTTCCTGCATGACCGCAGGCACTTCGACCAACTTATCGCCGTGGTCGCAGACCAGCGTGGCATTGACCCTGTGCCACTGGTCAATGAGATTGCATCTCTTTATTTAACTTAATTTTGCACGATAACATTTATTGTGTTATCGTGCGGATATTGAGTTATTTAAGGGCTTCCTGTGCCAACACCAGATATCGCTGTTCAACGTTACATCCACGAAGTCTTGGGCGCACCAGTCCAGGAGTTTCGACCATGGGCGCGCGAATCCGAACTGCCGTATTTCCTGCGGGATGCTTTTCAGTTCCATGAGCTCGATCTGTTGGGGCATCCAGTTTTGCTGGCGATTGACCGGAAGCCCGACAAGCCACTTCTGGGCGAGATTCGAATCCAGTTAAACAAGGTGAGGACGCTTGCTGGGCAGCCGGTCATTTATGTCACGGGCGTCTTGGCCTCCTACGAACGTAGGCGGCTGATTGAGCAGAAAGTCCCGTTCATTGTTCCCGGCAATCAGCTCTATCTCCCTGACCTCGGTATCGATTTGCGCGAATACTTCCGCCGTCGGTCACCGACTGGGGATGCAACGCTCAGTCCCTCGACGCAGGCGATGCTGATCACAGCCTTGTTGCGTCGCCCATGGCATGCGGAATGGCAACCGTCTGTTGTGGCTACCGAACTGGGCTATACGCCGATGACTCTTTCCCGAGTCATCAAGGAGTTGACAGGTGCCGACATTGCTGTGCCTTACGCGGTCGGCCGGTCACGTTGGTTGCGGATGGAGCGCCTGCCGCAGCAGATTTGGGAACAGGCAAGGCCCTTGCTCCGCGGTCCGGTCAAGCGGACCGTCTGGGTGCACCACGCTGAACCGTTCGTTGGCGGTCAGCCGAAGCTGCTGGCCGGGCTGAGCGCGCTTGCAATCCATTCGATGCTGGCTGCGCCACAATGGCCAATTTACGCGTTGAGTCCGGATCAGTGGAAGGCGGCATCGCAGGCTGGCATCGAAGAGTTACCCGAGCCCACGCCCGGTGCGTGCGAATGGCAATTGTGGAGCTACAGCCCGGCGTTGCTGCCGGGTACCAACTCTGTAGATCCGTTGTCGCTGATACTCAGCCTGCAGGACAACCCGGACGAGCGCATTCAACTAGCGCTGGATGAACTGAAGGAGCAGTTGCCATGGTGAAAGGGTTGGACGTTTTTCGTGCCTGGTTCAAGGACCACGCCGATCAATACATCCTGATCGGTGGCACGGCCGCCACTCTGACGATGGAAGAGGCCGGGCTGGCGTTTCGCGCCACAAAGGATCTGGACATTGTTTTGCACGTGGAAGCACTGACACCGGCATTCGGGCAGGCGTTCTGGAAATTCATCGAAGCGGGAGGCTACGTCATCCGCCAGGCCAGCGACACCGCGAAGCCCATTTTTTACCGCTTCCAAAAACCAACTGATGCGGGGTTCCCAGCCATGGTCGAGTTGTTCGCGCGGGCGCCGGACGGCCTTCAGCCCGCCGAAGGAAGCCAGCTCACGCCGATACCGATGGACGAAGCCGTCTCCAGCTTGTCCGCCATCTTGCTTGATGATGCGTACTATGAATTCATCATGACCGGGCGACGCGAAGTCGATGGTTTGCCGTGGGTGGGCGAGGATCGTTTGATTCCGTTGAAAGCGGTCGCGTGGTTGGAACTGACTATGCGCAAGGAACAGGGCGAGCCAGTGGATTCGAGGGACATCCGCAAGCACCTCAACGATGTGCTGAGACTCACCCAATTGCTTGCACCCGCAACCCGCATTCCGCTGGCGGAGAAGATCGCCGATGACATGAGCAGATTTCTGAATGCTTTGGCATCTGATACCTCGGTTGATCCGAAATCGCTGCAGCTTGGCAACGTCACAGTTGCTGAGATTGTGGATCGCATCGCACAGGCGTACGGACTCGATTTGAAGGCGCCGTAAACGCGTGAACTTGATCGATCACGGCAGCGCTGCATTCGTGAATCAGGTGTGGGAGTACTGTCACGGTCGACCTATCGACATCGCTATCTCCTTGGGGCTGCGCCACCGTACGCTACGATAAGTTTTCGGCGTTCGCGTTGTGAGGCAACCTGTGAACTTGGTGTTCTCAGGAGGACTCTTCATGTCTGGTAACGAATCTGAAGGATGCGAGGTATTCGGGATAGGCGCGTCAAGGGCTATGACCGCTGCGCCAGCTTTCTTTCGCATGGCCGACGTTATGCGCATCACGGCATTGAGCCGGGCGACCGTGTACCGTCGCATCGCAGACGGTATTTTTCCGGCACCCGTTCACTTGGGTGGACGGGCATGCGGTTGGACCCCTGCGGAACTTCGAGCCTGGATCGACGACCCAGGTGGCTATCGGGCACCTGGGCGATTAGATGGTGAACGCGCAGGGGCTTCCCTGTCGCCCATCAAAACAAGGGGTGGAGCAGGGCGCTCGCATCTGCCTATCGGCAATCAAACTCCAGCCAAAATCGCATCGAGCCGGGTGCCGAGATTGCCCCAGGCGTCGCGCTTTTCGTCGGCATAGTCGTGGTGCATGTAATGCCGGCGGACCTTGCTGCCGGGCATCACATGGTTCTGGCAGCGGTCGATGACGTCCAGGCTCACGCCCATCGCCTGCATCATCGTGGCTGCAGTGCGACGCAGATCGTGCGGCGTCCATTCGCCGTTTTCACCATTGGAAAGAACCAGCGAGTCGTCATTGCGCCGGTTTTTGAGCGGCTTGCGGTTCTTGAACCGCATTTGTCGGTCACCGACTTGCTTTGACACGGTCTTCACGTTAATGTGCCCCTTTTGGTGGCGGGCGGGGAAGCACCATTCACTTTTGTCGTCGCCTGTGCCGGTAATCTCGTGCAAGGCCTTGAAATGGCGCAGCGCGAAGTCCGACAAGTAGACCTGCCAGTCCACGCGCGTTTTGGTGTTCTCTCGCGGCACGAACCAGGTGCCAGCGTTGAGGTCGACGTGTTCCCAGCGGGCCATCAGCAGTTCGCCGATGCGGCATGCGGTGCCGAGGCATAGCCAGAGAGCCAGTTGAGTTTCGTGCAGCAGCGGGCGCTCAGCGCTGCGCCGGTTGTCGGCTGCATCGTATTGCTCCTGCATTGCGGCAAAGATGTTGCGCAGCTGAGTGTGATCACCCAATTTGATGGACTGATATTCACGAACGGTGATGGTTGGAGCGGCCAAGATTTTCAGGTTGCACAGCAAAACGGCACCAGTATCGCTACGGGTGCCGTTTTGGCTTTGGGCGG
>Ga0208863_1000338_pt1 | contig 54046 bp, 47 predicted proteins | sample RifOxyD3_FD_184040 | JGI IMG/M metagenome (GOLD analysis project Ga0208863, IMG submission 184040) | Soil microbial communities from Rifle, Colorado - Rifle Oxygen_injection D3 (SPAdes) | ecosystem: Environmental > Terrestrial > Deep subsurface > Rock core/Sediment | place: Rifle, Colorado... | reverse complement strand
GCAACTTTGCAGCCCCTGATGATGAAACTTGCCATGACCGGGCCCCCTCGCTACGCTCTCCCCCTATCCAACTTTCCCCCGCATGCGGGAGAAAGGGCAAACGAATCGCTGCGCGAGTTACGTTAAGAATACCTTGTGCTGTGCTGTCATCCAAACATTTTTCATGCCCTTTAGATTTTTCTGACGAACACCTTGGATTTACGCTGGTAGTTATAGAGCAATTTTTTCTGTGCGGGCAGGGCGGTGACATCGCTCTCGACGAAGCCGCGCTCTAAAAACCAGTGTGCGGTGCGCGTGGTCAGTACGAACAGTTTTTTGAGTTTTTGCTGTTTGGCAAGATCCGCCATGTGATTGAGCACGGCCTCACCGTAACCGCGATCGCGGCACTGCGTATCGACCGCCAGGCAAGCCAGTTCAGCCGAAGCCTCATCGGGGAAGGGGTAGAGCGCGGCGCAACCGACAATGCGGTGGTCGTGTTCCAGCACCACGAAACGCTCGATCTCGCGCTCCAGGAGTTCGCGTGAACGCCGGACCAGAATGCCTTGTTCTTCCAGCGGACGCAGCAGTTGCAGGATACCGCCGACATCTTCGATAGACGCGTCGCGCAGGGTGTTGAGCGTGGACTCGACCACCATCGTGCCTATGCCTTCATTGCTGAACAACTCCTGCAGCACAGCGCCATCGGTGTGACGGCTGATCAGATGGGTGCGCGCGACCCCGGCTTCGCAGGCGCGGATGGCGCAGGGCAAAAACAGATTCACATCGTCCGGCTGGGGGCGTTTGGAAGTGAGCACCGCTTGCGCTTGCGCGACGGTCAACTCTTTGAGCAGGCTATCCTTCTTGTCCAGCACGCCATCGGTGTCCATCAAAAACACCAGCTTATCGGCATCCAGCGCGATGGCGGTGGCGGTGGCCACGTCTTCCAGCGTCAGATTGAACACTTCGCCGGTAGGCGAGAAGCCCAGCGGCGAGAGCAGCACCACTTCGCCGAACTCCATCCTGTCGTTGAGCGCGGCGACATCCACTTTGCGCACCGAGCCGGTATGCTGCAAGTCCACGCCGTTGATCACGCCGATCGGTTGCGCGGTGATGAAGTTACCACCCGCGACGCGGATGTCGGCATTGGCCATCGGCGAATTCGCCAGCCCCATCGATAACAGCGCCTCAATCTCCAGACGCACACGGCCTACCGCCTCCTTCACGCATTGCATGGTCTCGGCATCGGTTAAGCGTATGCCCTGATGGTAACTGTCGTTGATATTGCGCGTGGCCAGATGCTGTTCGATCTGCGGACGCGCGCCGTGCACCAGCACCAGACGTATGCCGAGCGCGGCTAACAGGTTGAAATCATGGGTTAATTCGACAAACTTTCCATCCGCGACCATTTCGCCGCCAAACGCGATAACGAAGGTCTTGCCGCGAAATGAGTTGATATACGGCGCGACGGAGCGAAACCAGGCAACGAAATCGGCGGAAGTGGTCTTGAGCGGCATTTGATATTCCTTGTTTTGTGAAGGGAGAAGGGAGAAGGGAGAAGGGGGAAGGGAAAAACCTCCGAGCGGCAGTTGCTTTTCACCTTTTTCTCTTCCCCCTTAACCCTTCCCTGGTTTTTCACCCTTTTCTGTTTTAAAAATCGCCCCACAGCGTTTGCAGCGCGGCTAAACCTGCGATGGCGGCGGTCTCGGTGCGCATCACGCGTGCGCCCAGTTTCACCGGGGTAAAGCCGCACAGCAGTGCGGAATCGCTTTCCGCCACGGTAAAGCCGCCTTCTGCGCCGATCAGCAGCACGACGGCGCCCTGCGGTTTTTCCTGTGCTTGCAAGGAAGTGGTACCCTGCGGTAATAAGATGAATTTACTGATTTTTTCGGCGCGCACCTGTTGCAGCCAGAGCATGATGTCCAGCGGTGGATGTATCACCGGCAAGACATTGCGCCCGCATTGCTCGCAGGCGGAGATGACCACCTGTTGCCAGTGCTCGGTGCGTTTGGCCGCCCGTTCCGCTGATAATTTGGCGACGCTGCGCTCGGTGGCCAGCGGCTGAATTTCGGTCACGCCCAGTTCGGTCGCTTTCTGGATGACCCAGTCCATCTTTTCGCTGCTGGACAAGGCCTGTGCCAGTATCACCCGTAAGGGAGATTCGATCTCGATCTCGATTTCGTTGAGCTGGCCGATGACCACTTGTTTACCGCTCAAATCCTCAATCACGCCGTGGCATTCGCGCCCCTCGCCGTCGAACAGTTGCACGGGTTCCCCGGTACGCAGACGTAACACCCGACTGGCGTGATGCGCCGCATCGGGCGGCAAATTGAATGACCCTTGAGCGGGCAGTGGAGGCGGACAGTAGAAGCGCGGCATGATGAACACAGTATAGAGTGACGAACGGGCGTGATAATATACCGCCCAGCGAACTTTGCGAGAAGTGATGTTTAATATTTTGAGGGGTACTTCTCGCTGTCGTTATTTCCTCTCTCCTACCTCGTCCCCCGGAAGGGGAGAGGGATGGTGTATCGCTTCGCGATGTTTACGTTAGGTGTTTTGTCAGGAGTATCCGATGGTCAGTTTGCAACCTCCGTTATGTGATTTTGGCTGGAAGGCCCCGAATTTTGATCTGCCGGGCGTGGATGGCGTGCGTTATAACCTCGCGAATGCGCGCGGTAAAAACGGTTTGCTGGTGATGTTTATCTGCAATCATTGCCCTTATGTGAAGTCGATACGCGACCGTCTGGTGCGCGACACGCTGGAACTAAAGGAGCACGGTATCCACAGTATCGCCATCATGTCGAACGACCCGTCCGATTACGAGGAAGACTCATTGGATAACATGAGACTGGTTGCCGGGCAGTTTGGCTACCCCTTTCCCTATGTCTGGGATGAGAGTCAGCAGGTGGCGAAGCGCTATGGCGCGGTGTGTACGCCGGATTTTTTCGGCTTCAATGCGGATATGGAGCTGCAATATCGCGGCAGGCTGGACGCTTCCCGCAAGGAGGCGGTTCAGAATGCGCCGCGTGATCTGTATAACGCGATGTTGCAAGTAGCGCAAACCGGGCGGGGACCCGAGGCGCAAATCGCCAGCATGGGTTGCTCTATTAAGTGGAAATAGAGGCTGCGCGAGTAGAAAGGCAATGATTATTGAAAGGCGACGTATGTCCAGGAGCAATACAGTGGGGATGAGCGCCTTGCTCAAGGCGGCGATTGCGGCTGTCAAGCTGGTGGCGGCCGAAGAAATTATGCCACGCTATCTCAAAGTGGCGCATCAGCATAAAAGCGATGGCAGCGTCTGCACCGATGCGGATATCGCTACGCAAACCGCGTTGACCCGCAAGCTGCAGGCGATTTACAACGTGCCGGTGCTGGGCGAAGAGATGCACGAGGATGAGCAGCGATCTATCTGGCAGTCGGCTCAGGAGGGGCTGTGGTGTATTGATCCTATCGATGGCACCTCGAACTTCGTGCACGGCCTGCCTTATTTTGCGGTATCCGTCGCCTTGCAGCGCAATGGACGCAGTGTGTTAGGTGTGGTGTATGACCCGGTCGCCGATGAGGTGTTTGCCGCTGAAGCGGGCCGTGGCGCATTTCTGAACGGTGAAAAACTGATCGGCCACCTGACGATGGCGACCATGAAGGAAGCGCTGGCGAATGTCGATCTGAAGCGGCTCAATGCACGACTGGCGGCGAAATTAGCCACCAGTCCGCCTTGTGCCTCGCAGCGTAATTTCGGCGCCAGTGCGCTGGACTGGTGTTACACCGCAGCAGGTCGTTACGATCTGTATTTGCATGGCGGTCAAAAACTCTGGGATTATGCGGCAGGCATGTTGATCCTGTCAGAATCGGGCGGATATGCGTGCTGTATCGACCAGGACGAATTTACCGAAGGTGATGTCTGGCAGCGTTCCGTCATCGCCGCGCGCAGCGAAATGCTGTTCAACGAATGGAAAACCTGGATACGCGCTCAGTAGCGGCGCTGTCACTCCTTGAGGCGAGGGAATTAGTTTGAAAATTTTGATATTAGGCGCAGGGCAGGTCGGCTCGAATGTGGCGGAGAGTCTGGTGAGCGAGGCCAATGACATCACGGTGATCGACTCGGATGGCGTCAAGCTGGCGCTGCTGCAGGAGCGGCTGGATCTGCGCACGCTGGTCGGCAATGCCTCCAGCCCCTCGGTGCTTGAGCAGGCCGGTATTAACGATACCGATATGTTGCTGGCCGTGACGCAGAGCGACGAAGTCAATATGGTGGCCTGCAAGCTGGCCGCCAGCCTGTACAACACGCCCACCCGGATTGCCCGCATTCGTTCGACTGATTACCTGACGCGGCCTGAGTTGTTCAACAAGGATAACTTCTGTGTCGATTTTTCCATATGCCCCGAGCAGATCCTCACCGATTACATCAGTAAACTGATTGAATTTCCAGAGGCGTTGCAGGTGTTGCAGTTTGCCCAGGGCAAGGCCTCGCTGGTGGCGGTGCGCGCGTTCACGGGAGGGCCGCTGGTGGGTAATCCGCTGAGTTTTTTGCATAGCCACATGCCGCATGTCGACGCCCGTGTCGCTGCGATTTTCCGCAAGAACAGCCCGTTGATTCCGGAAGGAGATACGGTCGTCGAGGAAGGCGACGAGATTTTTTTCATTGCCGCGTCCAAAAACATCCGCGAGGTGCTCAAGGAAATGCGCCGGATGGACAGGCCTACACGCCGTGTGATGATCGTCGGCGGCGGTAATATCGGTCGTCGTCTGGCCCGTGCGCTGGAACAGGACTATCAGGTCAAGCTGATCGAATTCAATAAGAAAGCCTGCAACAAGCTGGCCGGTGAGCTGGCGAAGACGCTGGTGCTCAACGGTGATGGAACGGATGAGAAGCTGTTGCAGCAGGAAAGCGTCGATGAGGTGGATGTGTTTTGTGCGCTCACCAACGACGACGAGAACAACATCATGTCGTCGCTGCTGGCCAAGCAGGCTGGCGCGCGCAAAGTCATCGCGCTGATCAACCGCAGCGCCTATGTCGATCTGGTACAAGGCGGTAAAATCGACATCGCGCTCTCGCCGGCGCAGGTCACTATCGGTTCGCTGCTGGCCTATGTACGGCAGGGCGATGTGGCAGAGGTGCATTCGCTACGCCGGGGTGCTGCCGAAGCGCTGGAGTTAGTGGTGCACGGTGACCGGAAGTCTTCCCGCGTGGTGGGACGTCGCATCGACGAGATCGACCTGCCCAAGGGGGCGACCATAGGCGCAGTGGTGCGCGGCGATGAGGTGATCATGGGTCATCACGACACCCGTATCGAGGCGGAAGACCATGTGATCGTGTTTGTCGTCAACAAGGCGATGGTAAAAAAAGTCGAGAAGCTGTTTCAGGTTAACCTCGGGTTCTTCTGATGGGACGCACGCTGACCGTGATCCACGCGCTGGGACTGATGCTGGTCGTGTTCAGTGCGGCCTATCTGATGCCATTGATCACCGCACTGATTTACGATCAGTCCGAGGTATTTCAGGATTTTTTGATGGCGATGTTGCTGACGCTGACCTCGGGCGTGCTGATGTGGGCGGTGACTTACCGTTATAAGGGGGAGCTGTCCATCCGTCACGGCTTTCTGCTGGTGGTGGTGATGTGGACCGGCATGCCGGCATTCGCTACCTTGCCTTTGCTGATGGTGCTGTCCGAACTGTCGTTCACCGATGCCTATTTTGAAACCATGTCCGGGATCACTACAACCGGTGCGACTGTGTTGACCGGATTAGATACCTTGCCGTCTGCCATCAATCTCTGGCGGCACGAACTGAACTGGCTGGGAGGCATGGGGATTATCGTGCTGGTGGTGGCGATACTGCCGCTGCTGGGTGTGGGGGGGCGACAGCTTTTCAAGGCGGAAACGCCGGGGCCGATGAAGGATGCAGCGCTCACCCCCCGCATTGCAGAGACTGCGCGCAACCTGTGGATAGTCTATGTGACGATTACCATACTCTGTATTTCTTCGCTGAAACTGGCCGGGATGAGCTGGCTTGATGCGGTATGTCACGCCTTTGCGGCGATGGGTCTGGGCGGATTTTCAACGCACGATTCCAGTGTGGGGTATTTTAATTCGCCGCTGATCGAATTTCTGCTGATGGTGTTCATGCTGATTGCTGTGATCAATTTTGCTACCCACTTTGTCGTCCTGCGCAACAGAAGCATCGCGGCTTATCGCAGTGATCCGGAGGCGCTCTCCTCCCTAGGGGTGATTTTGGCAAGTTGTGTGGGAATTGCCTTTTTCCTGTGGTGGCAGGGCGTTTATCCGGAATTTCTGACGGCTTTGCGGCATGCCAGTTTCAATCTGGTTTCTATCGCAACCAGTTCGGGTTTCGCGAGTGTCGATTATGCCCAGTGGCCGATATTTGCGCCCCTGTGGATGATGTTGCTCACCGCCACGGTGGCCAGTGCAGGTTCTACAGGCGGCGGAATCAAGATGATACGCACCCTGGTTTTGATCAAGCAGGCCGGACGTGAATTCGTCAAGCTGCTGCACCCTGCGGCGGTGAATCCGATGAAGATAGGCGGGCAGGTGATACCCAACAGTGTGGTGTTCTCGGTGCTGGGTTTTATCTTTCTGTATTTCATGGTGATCGCTTCATTGACTTTTGTGTTGCTGATTAGCGGGTTGGATTTTATTTCTGCATTGACTGCGGTGCTGGCTTCATTGAATAACTGCGGGCCGGGGTTGGGTGTAGTGGGGCCTGCCAGTAACTATCAGGGGTTGACGGACTTCCAGACTTGGGTGTGCACCTTTGCGATGCTGATAGGTCGCCTGGAAATTTTTACGGTGCTGATCCTGTTCACACCGCAGTTCTGGCGGCGTTAAGCAGAGGGGAAACGAATTTCTGGCGTCGCGGGCAATATCTATTGAAATTACACAAGACAGGCGGACGACTATCGGTTAGGATTGCAACCTGAATTTACTGAACATCACGAATAGGGGCGCGCAAGTGCTGAACAGGGGGGGGAGTTGGACGCAGAATTGCCATTATTGGGTGTAAAAGTGGTGTTGATCGACGATAGCAACACCATACGGCGTAGCGGCGAAATATTCCTGACACAGGCGGGTTGTCAGGTCGTGCTTGCCGAGGACGGGTTTGATGGCTTGTCCAAAGTCGTGGACACGCAGCCCGATATTATTTTCGTGGATGTGATGATGCCGCGTCTGGATGGTTATCAGACCTGTGCGCTAATCAAGAATCATCAGCAGTTCAAGAAGATCCCGGTGGTCATGCTGACCAGCAAGGACACCTTGTTTGACCGGGCGCGCGGCAAACTGGTCGGTTCCGATCAGTATCTCATTAAACCCTTTAACAAAAAAAGCCTGATAGAATCCGTTATCAGACATACACAGCAACAGGAGCGATAAGATGGCAATTAAAAGAGTATTGGTGGTGGATGATTCCGCAACGGAAAGGCACATCATCGGTGAAATGTTAATGAAAAATGGTTTTGAAGTTTCCTTCGCCGAAAGCGGTGAACTTGGCGTGGAAAGAGCGAAGCACGACAAGCCGGATCTGATCATTATGGACGTGGTGATGCCCGGGCTGAATGGTTTTCAGGCCACTCGCGCCATCACTAAAGATCCCGAAACAGCCCATATTCCGGTACTGCTTTGCACCACCAAGGATCAGGAAACAGACAAGGTCTGGGGCATGCGTCAGGGTGCTAAAGACTATCTGGTCAAACCGGTTAACGCGGGTGAGTTGCTCAGCAAAATTGCGGCACTAAACTAAAAAATAAACATGGCTAAGCGAACTAATCTGCGCGAATTTCAGCAAAATCTGAGTAATCGCATGCTGGATAAGAGCCGTATGGGTGGACAGCTGCCGTTGCTGGGGGTGCAGATCGCCGGGCAAAACTGGCTGGTGGAGATGAGGGATATCAGCGAAGTGTTATCGCCTCCGCCCATGGCCAAAGTGCCGTTGACCAAACCGTGGTTTTGCGGCGTGTCCAACGTGCGCGGTAATTTATATTGCATCGCCGATCTGGCGACTTATATGAATCAGGGCGAAGCCTCGGGCTCCCTTACTAATCGACTTTTGCTGGTCGCAGAGCGCTACGGCGTGAATGCAGCCCTGCTGGTCGATTGTGTTCTGGGCTTGCGTGATGTGACGCGCTGGCAGAACGATTTGGTTCGTTCTCACCAGTACACAGATGAGCAGGGGGGTGTGTGGCACAAGCTGGGGGTGGTTGACCTGCTTGAACAACCCGATTTTTTGCAAATAGGCATTTAGCCATTCCGGACAGCAGGGAGAAAATAGCATGGCGTTTAAACTCAATTTACCAAATTCAAAAAATTCAGCCGGAGCCAGTGAAAAGCTGTTGCCGCTCATCGGACATCTGCCCTTTGCCCAGCAGGCGAAAATACTGACCGGTGCACTGGCTGCCACCTTCCTGGTGGGCGCGCTGTCCGTGGTGCAGGATAACCGCGCTGCCTCGCACGGCGCGCACTATCTGGATTTGTCCGGTGATTTGGTGATGTTGACGCAGCGTACCGCGAAGGATGCGGGTTCTGCATTGCAGGGTAAACAGACTGCGATCGAAGGCTTGCCTCATGCCCGTTCCGAAATTGAAAGCATTTTGACCGCGCTGACACAAGGCGATGCAGTCGCGCCGGCCACCAGCGGTGCGACCAGGGCGCAACTGGATAAATTGGTGCTGGTGGCGCAAAAGTCGATGCAGTACATCAATGCGATCGAAGAAGGGCGACCCGGTATTCTGACCGTATCGCGCGCGATCGAGGCGCTGGCTGACGTGGAAGTGCCGATGCGCGCCGCGCTGGCCCGTCTGCCGGCGAGCGAACACACGACGCGTTTTGCCCTGTTGTTTGAGCGCGTGGGTAAGGATGCCAATGCGATGACGGGCCGCATCGTCACGGATGAAATGGTGCGTGCGCTGGAGTCCGATACGGCAGAGGCTGAAGCGCTGCTGGTCGGCTTCGACAAGACCAACGCAAGTGTTTTGGAGGTGATGGATTTATTTGAAAGTTTCCGTAACTCGGTGCTGTCCATGGTGAGTCAGGCCAAGGGGCTGCTCGAAGCGAAGAACGGCGCGAACGGCTACTTCGATGACGTGTCGGTGACCAAAAAGGGTGCGTTCGTTACCGGCGCGCAAGAATTGAAACAGGCTTATGCCGAGTCCTTGCGCGGTCGCTGGACGACCTATCTGATGGGCTTGTCGGCGGCGACTTTGCTGTTGCTGGCCGCTGGCTTAGTCAGGGTGTATCTGGGTGAGGCGCGTCGTGCAGCCGGGGTGGCTGAAGCGACCAACAAACTGACTCAACAGGCGATTTTGCGTCTGATGAACGAGCTGAGCGATTTGGGTGATGGTGACTTGACGGTGCGTGCGACGGTGACCGAGGATATTACCGGCGCGATTGCCGATTCGGTGAACTATACGGCGGAAGAGTTGCACAGGCTGGTGTCCAATGTATCCAGGGCAGCGGAGCAGATGGGTGAGGCGACGCGGGAATCGGAAGGGATGGCGCAGCGTCTGCTGACGGCCACACAGAAACAGGAGCAGGAGATTCGCGAAGCGGAAGAGTCGGTACAGTTGATTGTGCGTTCGATCGGTGAGGTGGATGCGGCGGCGATCAAGGCGACCGAAGTGGGTAAGCAGACTTTGCTGGTGACCAATCAGGGCGCGCTGGCGGTGCGCAATACGATTACCGGTATGGATGGTATTCGCGAACACATTCAGGAGACCTCCAAGCGGATCAAGCGACTGGGCGAGAGCTCGCAGGAAATTGGTGAAATCGTGGATCTGATTTCCGACATTACCGAACAGACCAACGTGCTGGCGTTGAATGCGGCGATTCAGGCGGCGTCAGCCGGTGAAGCGGGACGCGGTTTCTCGGTGGTTGCGGAAGAAGTTCAGCGACTGGCGGAACGTTCAGCCGATGCGACCAAGCAGATCGGTGCACTGGTCAAAATGATTCAAAGCGATACCCACGATGCGGTTGCCGCGATGGAGAAGAGTACGCTGGGTGTGGTTGAAGGGGCGAAACTGTCAGAGATGTCCGGACAGTCACTCAAGGAAATTGAGCAGGTATCCGATGAGCTGGCGACGCTGATCAACAGTATTTCGGTATCGACTCAGGTGCAAACTGACATGGCGGGTGAAGTAGCTAGTGTGATGCATGAAATTATGAAGCTGACCAAACAGACTGCGGAAGGTTCGCGTTTGACTTCTGATTCCGCGATCAAACTGACAGGTTTGGCATCGGGGTTGAAAGGTTCGGTAGCAGGCTTTAAGCTCTGATCACGTCAGGTAAAAACGTAAACATGCCTAACCAAACACAATTTGACCTAGCCACTCTCTCCGTTGTTAAGCCCGGTATGGACGAGGCATTCGGCGTGGTGAATGCGCGTCTGACTCAATATTTTGATGCGCCGGCCGGCAATATGTCCGCACTGGAGGAGGCGCGTGCGGAATTGCACCGTATTCTTGGTGTGTTCACCATGATTCGTCTGGACGGGGTGGCCGCCTACTGCGCCGAAATCGAACAGGTGTTGGCCGAACTACAGGCTAACCCCGGTTTGACTTCGCCGCTATTTCGCACCGTGCTGCATCGCGCTATCCTCGGCTTGAGCCAGTATATGGATCAGATTTCCCAGGGCGCGGATAACGCAACCTTGCGTCTGTTCCCCAAATACGAAGCCATGCAACATTTGCGCGGGTTGGAAATGTCCTTTGAACAGGATTTATTCTTCCCCAATCTGGCGGTGCCGTTACCGGACAGCGTGTTGTCTATAGAGCAACCCTCTCAGGCAACCTCACGGATCAGGGCCGCACATCCTCAGTATCAGCAGGGCTTGCTGCTCTGGCTGCGTCAGAACGATGTGAGCCATGCGCTACCCTTGATGCAACAGGCGCTGGATACGGTATTGAGTTGTGTGCCGCCGGACGGCGGTCGCGCCTTCTGGTGGATTGCCAATGCCATGCTCGATTGCGTCAGGCTGGGTGAGCTGGATCCTGAATTGAATGTACGCAAACTGCTCTCCGGCATAGATCGTCAGATGAGAGCGCTGATCAAGGAGAGCGCCGGTGAGGTGCAGGCGCTGATCAATGAAATGCTCTACCTGATCGGGCGTTGCGTCACGACCAGCGCGCGTGCCGAAGCCGTTAAACAGTGTTATGCACTGGATTTGTATTTCCCCTCCTTGTCCGTGTTGACCCCTGCGGAAGAGAAGCAGTCATTGGAAGAGCTGCGCGGACAATTGCAGGAAGCCGAGGAAGACTGGGAGCAATGTGTCGCCGGCAACAGGGAGTCGTGCGCAAAATTCGTGCAATATGTTGAAAAGATTGCCGAAAAGAGCGACAGGCTGGAACCGAATGCGCCTAATTTCCTGTCCAAAAAAATTGAAGTGCTGGCCGATTATCTGCGCAATCCCGAGTATGCACGCCTGATCGGTGAAGATGTTGCGATGGCGCTGGTGTTGTGGCGCAGCGGTATGACGCATCATGAAGCGCTGGATTCCCGTTTCCAGGAGCAGGCGCACATCTTGTCGGATCAGATTGACGCGGCGATGAGCAAGCAACCTGAAGACGAAAAGCGCAGCATGGCTGAGTTGATCGACCTGTACGGTCAGACTGAGCGGGTGGCTGTGACCAATACGCTCGCCAATGAAATGCTGACCAATCTGGAGCTGGTAGAGCAGGGACTCAATGCCTTCTTTATCGATTCTGCCAATCGCGCCGAATTACCGGCATTGATGAAATTGCTGGTGCAGGTGCACGGCGGTCTGCGCATCCTGTCGCTGGAGCAGGCCGAACAACTGCTCATTGAAATTCAGGGCTGCGTCAAATCCTTTGCGGAAGGCAGTGTTAAGCCTAAACCGCTGGAGACTCAGGCGTTAGCCAGTGCCATGAGCGCACTGCATGACTATTTGCAGCATCTGCATCACGGTCAGCAGGACAATACCTCCTCATTGCTGGTTGCGCTGGTAGAGTTATCGCGTCTGCATCAGGTAGTTACGCCCGCTGCGGCACCCCTGGCAAGCAAGCCTGTGGTGGCTGAAGCGTCTGAGGATCAGGGTCCCGCCGGTGAAGACATGGAGTTGCTGGCTATCTTCCTGGAAGAAGCCAATGAAGTGCTGGCGATCATGCGCGACAACATCGAGATCAGTCAGTGGCGTCCGGAAAATCAGGAAACGCTCGTTACCATTTGTCGCGGATTCCATACCCTCAAGGGCAGTGGCCGCATGGTCGGATTGACCGATATCGGCGAAGTGGCATGGGCGGCAGAACGTGCAAGTCATAAATGGCTGAATGACAAAAAAGTTGCGACACCGGGCTTTTTGAAGTTTGTTGAGACCGCAGTCAACGCTTTTGCAATCTGGGTGGCCGAGCTGGAAAAACACGGTCGCGTGAATGTGCAGGGTGACGATGTGGTGGCGCTGGCTCTGCAAATTGAACAGGGTAACGATACCGGGGTGGCCGCTGTTGAAGCCGCCGCGCCTGTGGTCGCGCCGGTAGAAGCGGTCAAACCTGCGCCGGTTGTCGAAGAGCCGGAGTCGGTCATGATAGGCCATATTGCGCTGTCACCTACCCTGTTCAAGATCGCCAGCGAAGAAGCCAGCCAAAACGTGCTGGCACTGCGCAAACAGTATGTGGCAATGTGCGAGACGAAGCCTCCGCTGGTGCAATATGACTTTATGCGCGCCGCACACACCCTGGCCGGCATCTGCCGCAGTCTGGGTTTCATGGAAGTGGTGGATATGGCCGCCGCGCTGGAAGGCTGGTTGCAGGCGCATATCGATCGTCCGGTCAGTCCGTCTGCCGAGCAATTGCAGATGCTGGACAAGGTGATCTGTGCGCTCGATGATATGGTGCAGAGTATTTGTGCCAAGTGCATGCCTGTGGCCTGTAGCGATTTGGTGCAGCAGGTGCTGGGCGATAAGGACAAGGTGATCAGCGATCTCGAAGAAGTGATCGAGCCGGTCGCCTTGCCTGCTGAACCGGTTGTGGCCGTGCCCGTTGAACTCGCTGAAGCCGTTGAAGCCAGGGCAGAACCCGCTGCACAGACCAAATCGCTCACCGCGCTTGCCAAGGAACAAAAAGGCCTGATGCGCGACGATGTCGATGCACAGTTGCTGCCGGTATTCCTGGAAGAAGCCGATGAACTCTGTCCTAGTATCGGTGCGGGTCTGCGCGCCTTGCGTGAAACACCGGAAGATGAGCATCAATTGCAGTTGTTGAACCGCCTGCTGCATACCCTTAAGGGGAGTGCGCGGATGACGGGCGCCATGCGTATGGGTGAAATTGCCCATGAAATGGAAGGCCGTCTGTTGTCGGGTCAGCACACAAAGGAATCGGCATTGTGGGACGAGTTGGAAAACGACTTCGACTATGTCAACGTGATGTTGGAGGAGTTGCGTACCGGTAAGTCACCAACGGTTCTGATCGCAGAAGCGAGCCGTCAGGCAGAGGAAAGTGCGGAAGCGTTTGCGCCGGGTGTCGAATTGCCGTCGCTGCATGTCGGCGTAGAGCGGGCACAAGTGGCCGGCATGTTGCGTGTGCGTTCGGATGTGGTTGACCGCCTGGTTAACCAGGCCGGTGAAATCAGCGTGGCGCGTTCGCGTATGGAAACCGAGTTGCGCGCTTTCAAGGAAGGCCTGATGGAGCTGACCGGCAGTGTGACGCGTTTGCGCAAGCAGTTGCGTGAGGTTGAAATTCAGGCTGAAAGCCAGATTCAGGCACGTATTTCCTTGTCGACTGAAAACAACGAGCAATTCGACCCGCTGGAATTCGACCGCTTTACCCGTTTGCAGGAATTGACGCGCTTTATGAACGAAAGTGTGCACGACGTTCAGACGGTGCAGCAATCGCTGTTGAAGAATATCGACGAAACCAATTCGGTCATCTTTGCTCAGGCGCGTTTGAACCGCGAATTGCAGCAAAATCTGATGAATGTGCGCATGGTGCCGTTCGGCAGCATGAGCGAGCGTCTGTATCGTCTGGTGCGGCAAACCGCCAAGGAACTGAACAAGCGCGCCAACCTTGAGTTGACCGGTACCGGGGTGGAGCTGGATCGAAGCGTGCTGGAAAAGATGACCGCACCGTTCGAGCATCTGCTGCGCAATGCGATTGCACACGGCATGGAAGACGAGCAGGTGCGCATCAGAAACGGTAAAGCCGCGATCGGCGAAGTCAGGCTGAACCTGCGTCAGGAAAGCAACGAAGTCATTTTTGAATTCAGCGATGACGGCAAGGGGCTGAATTTTGCCGCGTTGCGTCAGGAAGCGGTATACAAGGGGCTGCTGGAGGAGAATGACCAGACGGTGACCGACGATCAGATCGCTCAGTTGATATTCACCTCGGGTATTTCCACCGCACGTGAAGTCACCGAAGTATCGGGTCGCGGCATCGGCATGGATGTGGTGCGCAGTGAAATTACCGCGCTGGGCGGTCGTATCGATGTGAGCTCAAGAGCAGGCCAGGGAACGCAGTTCACCATTCATTTACCCTTAACGCTGGCAGTCACTCAGGTGTTGATGGTGCGCGCGGGTGAAACTATCTATGCGATTCCATCCACCATGATCGAGCTGGTGCGTCAGGTGAAACCGACCGAATTGGCTTCGTTATATGCCGCAGAGACGGTGGAGTGGGAAGGCAAGAGCTATCCGTTCAATTATCTGGCGACCTTGCTGGGCAACGATGAGCATGTGCCGGAAAGTCAGAAGCATAATCCGTTGTTGTTGCTGAGCAACGGTAATCAGCGCATCGCTTTGCATGTCGATCAGCTGATCGGTAATCGTGAAGCGGTGGTGAAGAACATCGGACCTCAGCTCTCGCGTTTGCCGGGCATCGCCGGTGCGACCGTTCTGGGTGACGGGTCAGTGGTGTTGATTCTCAATCCGGTACAAATGAACCGACGCGTTGCCGCTGTGGCTCGCAAGGTGCATAAGGCGGAAGAGGTCGTCCTCAACGCCAAGCCGCTGATCATGGTGGTGGACGATTCGCTGACGGTGCGCAAGATCACGACCCGGATGCTGACGCGTGCAGGCTATCAGGTGATCACGGCGACCGACGGTGTGGATGCGCTGGAACAGCTGGTTGAAATAAGCCCTGCGGTGATGCTGCTGGATGTGGAAATGCCGCGTATGGATGGCTTCGAGCTGACCAAGCTATTACGCCGTGATGAGAAGACAAAACATCTCCCTATCATCATGATCACCTCGCGAACAGCGGACAAGCACCGTGATTTCGCGCTGCAGCTGGGCGTCAATTCCTATCTGGGTAAACCATTCCAGGAAGAATCGCTGCTGGCACAGATTGCCGGCTTTATTGAGCAGCCAGTCTGACCTTTTGTGCAACCCGTTGATCTCATGAAATATAGTGAAAAACGGGTTGCCTGGACAGGAAAAGCTTCGGGCGATTCGGTGTTGCGTCCACGCCATAAATTTCAATCAGCGATAATTGTGTAGCGGGCAGCCGCCCGCTACAATGCCTCCATGTCTAAATTCGATCTTACCAACCATTTCCTGATTGCCATGCCAGCCATGCAAGAAGGTTTCTTTGCCGGTACCCTGACTTATATTTGCGAGCACGATGAAAACGGCGCACTAGGCCTGGTCGTAAATCGCCCTATCAGTCTGACGCTGGCAGAAATGTTCAATCAAATCAACATTCCGCTGCATCAACCTGCGCTGGGGAAAATGCCCGTCTACGCGGGCGGGCCCGTGCAGGTTGAGCGCGGTTTTGTGTTGCATGACACCCGGGCCGACTGGCAATCCACCTTGCGTATCAACGACAAGCTGGCGTTGACTACCTCCAAAGACATACTCGAAGCGATGGGGGAGGGGCGTGGGCCGGATAATGTGCTGGTTACGTTAGGTTACGCAGGTTGGGATCAGGGGCAGCTGGAGCATGAAATCAACGAAAATACCTGGCTGACCGTGCCTGCGAATGCGCACATTTTGTTTGCATTGCCGCCGGAGGAACGGCTGGCCGCAGCGATGGGCTTGCTGGGGGTGAGTTATTCCATGCTGGTCGAGGATGCGGGGCATGCCTGACACAGCAGGATCGAGGATTGAGGAGGACGGATCAAGAGGGGGGATTGCGCTTCAATCTTCGATCCACCCTCCTGTAGTTGGAACTTTACTGGCGTTCGATTTCGGTACGCAGCGCATCGGTGTCGCCACGGGAAATACTTTTTCTGCCAGTGCGCAGCCGCTGTCCACCATAGACGAGGAAAAAAATGTGCTGCGCTTTGCTGCGATTGCCGCGCTGGTCAAAGCGTGGCAGCCTGTCGCACTGGTTGTCGGTTTGCCTGCCAATGATGACGGATCGCCACATGCGTTGACCGCGCTGTGTCGCCGCTTCGCACAACGCCTGCATGGGCGCCACGGCCTTTTGACGCTGCTGGTGGACGAGCGCTACTCATCGCTCGCTGCCAGTGAACAATTGTACAGGCAAGGTATACGGGGCAGACAGCAAAAAAGCCTGATCGATCAATATGCCGCGCAGCAGATTTTGCAGTCCTATCTGGATGCGCCTTCTGTATGCGAAATCGTTAACGCCGATAGAGGTTACTCTAATGAATAATCCGCAACTCAATAAACACGGCGAGCTGCACCACCTGCTGACGACCGAGGGATTGCCGGTACGCATCATGCGCGACATACTCGATCGCGCGGCCTCGTTTTTAGATGTCGCCGAAGGACACGAAATCAGGAAGGTGCCGCTGCTGCACGGCAAGTCGGTGTTCAATGTTTTTTTCGAAAACAGCACCCGCACCCGCACTACTTTCGAAATCGCCGCCAAGCGGCTGTCGGCGGACGTGGTCAACCTGAACATCGGATCCTCCTCCACCAGCAAGGGTGAAACGCTGCTCGACACGATAGACAACCTGTGTGCGATGCATGCCGACATGTTTGTGGTGCGTCATTCGCAAAGCGGCGCAGCACACCTGATCGCCCGCCACGTTGCTCCAGAGATACACGTGATTAATGCCGGTGACGGACGCCATGCGCATCCTACCCAGGCGCTGCTGGATATGTTTACTATTCGGCATTACAAGAAAGAGTTTCACAATCTGCGCGTCGCCATCGTGGGCGATGTGCTGCATTCGCGGGTGGCGCGCTCGCAGATACACGCCTTGACCACGCTGGGTGTGCCGGAGGTGAGGGTGATTGCGCCCAAGACGCTGCTGCCGATGCAGGTGGAAAATCTGGGGGTGCGCGTCTATCACGACATGGTCGAAGGCTTGCGCGACGTGGATGTAGTGCTGATGCTGCGCTTGCAGAACGAGCGCATGCAGGGCGCGGCACTGCCATCAGGTCAGGAATACTTTAAGAATTATGGGCTTACCGAAGAGAAGCTGGCATATGCCAGGCCGGATGCGATCGTCATGCACCCGGGGCCAATGAATCGCGGTATCGAGATCGACTCGCGTGTCGCGGATGGCGCGCAATCTGTCATCCTGTCGCAGGTAACTTTCGGCATCGCGGTGCGCATGGCGGTGATGAGCACGCTGGCAGGGAGCAACAAATGAATATACACATCAAAAACGGTCGTCTGATAGACCCGCGCAACAAGCTCGATGCGCAGCGCGATATCTACATCTCCGGCAACCTGATTGCAGCTATCGGCATGGCGCCGGCAGGATTTGTGGCTCAGGAGGTGATTGATGCGAGCGGGCTGATCGTCTCACCCGGTCTGATTGATCTGGCGGCGCGCTTGCGCGAGCCGGGGTACGAATATATGGCGACGCTGGAATCGGAAATGCAGGCGGCCGTTGCGGGGGGTATCACCAGTCTGGCCTGTCCGCCGGACACCGACCCGCCTCTGGACGAACCCGGGTTGGTGGAAATGCTCAAACATCGCGCCAAAAATCTGCATCAGGCGCGTCTGTATCCGGTGGCGGCGCTCACGACGGCATTGAAAGGGCTGGAGTTGACCGAGATGGCCGAGCTGGTGGATGCCGGTTGTGTGGCTTTCAGTCAGGCCGATGCGCCGTTGACTGATACGCGTGTGTTGTATCGTGCCATGCAATATGCAGCCACCTTTGGTTATTCGGTCTGGTTGCGCCCGCAGGACAGTTTTCTGGCCAGAGACGGCGTGGCGCACGATGGCGAAGTCGCCACCCGTTGCGGCCTGCCGGCGATTCCGGTTTGCGCAGAGACGATTGCGCTTTCGACCATGCTGACCCTGGCGCGCGAGACAGGGGTGAAGCTGCATATCTGCCGGCTCTCCAGTGCGGCGGGTGTTGAGTTGGTGCGAGAGGCCAAGCAGCAAGGGTTGGCGGTGAGTTGCGATGTGTCGATGAACCATGTGCATCTGTCCGACCGCGATATCGGTTTCTTCGACCCGAATTGCCGGCTGACGCCGCCGCTGCGCAGTCTGCGCGACCGTGCCGCCTTGCGTGCCGGGCTGTTGGATGGCACCATTGACGCGATCTGTTCCAATCATGCGCCGGTGGATGAAGATGCCAAACAGCTGCCGTTTGCGCAGGCGGAGTCGGGGGCGACCGGGTTGGAGTTGTTGCTGCCGTTGTTGCTCAAATGGGCGCAGCAGGACAATCTTTCCGTCTCCGATGCGCTGTCTCGCGCAACCGTGCGTCCCGCGCAGATACTCGGACTGGACGCCGGGCACGTAAGCGCGGGCGCGGTAGCCGATTTGTGTATTTTCGATCCGGAAGCGTATTGGACAGTCGGAGCTGCAGCCCTGAAGAGTCAGGGCAAGAACACCCCGTTTACCGGCATGGAAGTTCAGGGCAGGGTGCGCTTTACGCTGGTCGACGGAAAGATCGTCTACCGTGACTAGTCTTTACAGCCGTGCGGCGCCGCGCACGCCGCTCGAATCGCCGTAACAATTTTGCACCAGCCGGGTGTCGACCCGGTCTGAGAATACCCACTCGCCCCAGAGTTCGGGAATGCGTGCGTACAGTCGGGCGATATTCGACATGCCGCCGCCCAGCACGATGACATCAGGATCGAGGATGTTGATCACCTGGGCCAGTGAACGTGCCAGCCGGCTTTCGTATTGTTGCATACTGAGTTCGCAGGCGATATCGCCAGCTTCGGCACGCTTTGCGATTTCTGCGGGAATCAGGCTCATTCCCGTCGCTGCATGGTGCAACTGACTCATACCGGGACCGGACAAGAAGGTTTCTATGCATCCACGCTTGCCGCAGTAGCACGCTGGTCCGGGCCGCTCCTCTGACTTCGGCCAGGGCAGCGGATTGTGCCCCCATTCACCCGCGATGCCGTTGGGCCCGGTCAATACACGCCCGTTCACCACAATCCCTGCCCCCGTCCCTGTGCCGATGATCACGCCGAACACCACTTCTTCCCCTGTCGCGGCACCATCGGTCGCCTCAGAAAGGGCAAAACAGTTGGCGTCATTGCTGATTTTCACAGGTCGTTGTAAAAGTGTTTGCAGATCTTCGGGCAGCGGTTGACCATTTAGATGCACCGAATTGGAATTTTTTAGCCTGCCGGTGGCGCGCGACAGGGTGCCGGGTGTGCCGATTCCGACCGTGCCGCGCTGCCCTAATTCCGCTTCAGCCGTTAACACCAGATCGGTAATTGCAGATAGCGTTGCGCGGTAATCCCCGTATGGTGTGGCTACGCGCCGCCGCAACAATTCCGTCCCGTCATCACCTAAGGCGATGACTTCGATTTTTGTGCCGCCAAGATCAATGCCTAGTTTCATACTATCGTGTCCCCATCGTTTCTCTGGCGATATTTAAGCAGAAAAAGGAAGTGAACGTAACCGTAGTTCAGGCAAAGGCAATATGTCTCGAAGATTTGATCTTTCATAGTAAAATGAACCGGTCTGTATTAAATCAACTGAAATCCGCAACCCGATGAAATTAAGAGACTTTGATAGAAGTGAGCACGTATATAAAAACGATGCGTTTGCTGAACTCGTCAAGGACGCAGTCAGGTTTTTTAATGGTACGCCGGTGCACGCGCTGCCGCCGGAGTCCTTTCATGGGTGCGGGGTATACGCGATTTATTACACGGGTAAAAACCCGATATACCAAATATATGCGGAATTAAACCGGCTGTCCTACAGTTATCCTATTTACGTCGGCAAGGCTGTGCCCAAGGGATGGCGTCAGGCGCGTGTTTCCGATAGTCAATTAACTCAATACAAGGAATTGGTAAGTCGACTTCGTGAGCATAGTCGAAGCATCTCGCTGGCTCAAGGTCTGGAGTTGCATGATTTTATGTGCCGCTTTGTTATTTTCGAGGATGATAGCTCGGATATGATCAGCACGGTCGAGGCATCGCTAATAAAATGGAGTTTGCCGTTGTGGAATACAGCGCTTGATGGTTTCGGTAATCATGATCCCGGGAGCGGGCGTTACGAACAGGCTAAATCGGATTGGGATGTCATTCACCCGGGACGTCTGTGGGCCGCGAAATGCAATGGTCTTCATGCTGAAGAAGGTTTAATCCTGTCAGGGATTAAAAGTCATTTCAAATGTATTGAGCATAAGCCATGAAGTCGCTGGAGATATTTTCCGGGGCGGGAGGGTTGGCTAAGGGGTTGGAACTAGCCGGATTTGCGCATGCCGCATTTGTAGAGTTTAACAAGCATGCTTGCGCTTCCCTGCGCGAAAATTTTGACCCGAAAAAGGTTTATTTCGGTGATATCAAGGATTTTGATCTCGATGGTTTAGATGGTGTTGATGTCGTTGCGGGTGGGCCGCCTTGTCAGCCGTTTTCACTGGGCGGTAAGCACGGTGCGGAACAGGATCATCGTGACATGTTTCCCTATGCGATTCGGGCGATTGAAAAGCTTGCTCCCAAGGCTTTTATCTTCGAGAACGTCAAAGGTTTGCTCAGACCCTCATTTGCAGATTATTTTGAATACATCATTTTGCGACTCACCTACCCCGGGTTTGTCGCCACGGCTGATTGGAAGTCGCATCTATCCGAGCTGCGCAGTGTGGCTACGCTTCCCTATGCTGGAACAAAATACAAGGTCAGCTTCAAGTTGATCAATGCGGCCAATTACGGTGTGCCGCAAATGCGTGAACGGGTTGTCATCGTCGGAACCAGAGACGATCTGGGTATGGATTGGTCGTTTCCTGCGGAGACCCATTCCGAAGACAAATTGTTGTGGGATATGTATGTTTCCGGTGCGTACTGGCAGCGTTACGATGGCGCAGAAAAACCGGTGGTAACGCCGGTTTTGCAGGAAAAAATAGAGCGTCTGAAGGCTCGTTACGGACTATTTGAACCGGAAGGGCAGCCGTGGCGTACAGTCAGGGATGCGCTGCACGGGATTCCTGATCCAAGGATAGCTCACGGGATAGACGATCATTTGTTTCACGATGGCGCACGCAGCTATCCCGGGCACACCGGTAGTGATATTGACTGGCCGGCAAAAACTATCAAGGCGGGTGGGCATGGTGTTCCTGGCGGAGAGAATATGGTGCGCTATCGTGATGGCACGCTGCGCTATTTTACGGTGCATGAGGCTAAGCGAATTCAGACCTTTCCTGATGATTTTGTCATTAAAGGTGCGTGGGGAGAGGCGATGCGACAGATAGGTAATGCAGTTCCGGTCTTGTTGGGCGTAACCCTGGGCCTTGAACTGGCCTCTCAATTGCAAGCGATTGAATCTACAAAACGCAGGGCAAGGCGTTAGAATCACGCTCTTCGATAACGATGACGAAATGCGGCTATGAGTGAAAATATTTCAGTTCCAAATGTTGAAATGTCGGGCCGTCAACTGACTGCTGACGAAAAGACTGAGTTTATCCGTCAATTAGGCGAGAAAAATCTGCTGTTGGAGGCATGCGCCGGCACAGACACGCTGGAAGAGGCGCGTCTGCAACTGGATATCGCCGAAATGCTGATTCTGCTGGAGCGAGCGGCACCCGCCTGGACGCTGGCACGCATGGCTTTTGATATCGCGTTAAAAAATCAGTCCTGGCAGGATGCGGTCGAAGCCTGCAACGTGTTGTATCAGACTGGACAAGAGGGCGCGCTCGCGGCGCTCGGCATGGGTGTCTGGCTCGCGGTGACTTTTCCGGTGGCGCACGAGCTCACTTTCGCCATGCTCGATCATGTGGTGACCGAGTCGCCCGATGAGGCGGACGATGCGGCGCTGGCTGCCATCACGGTGCGTTATGTGATTGATCTGCGCGCGAACGATGATGAATATGAGGAATGGAGTTTGTTGGCGAATGATTTAATCGCCCGCGTTGCGGTACGCCACAGTCAGGTGTCTGATCAGGCCTCACTTGATGCGTGGATGGACAAACTGAATTTGCGCGATCCGCAGGATTTTTTGCCCCGCCTGAGCCAGGTGGTGAACGTGATGGCGGGCGATACCTGGTGGTTTGATCGCGACGCCTTGCGTGACAGTTTGCCTGCCTGAACGCCGGACATTTCATAGTAAAATCACACGTCAAAATAGACGGGCTCTGATCCGCATGCACGGCTTGAGCCCATGTAAATCCACTACACGTAAATATCCCCATGATTACAAATAATCCGCTGCTGGACTTTTCAGGTCTGCCTCGCTTTGCCGAAATACAGTCCGAACATGTCGTCCCTGCTATCGAGCAGTTGCTGGGCGAATGCCGCGCACTGATCGCACGTCTGCTGGCCGACGACGCTTTGCCGACCTGGCAGAGCTTCGTGCTTCCCATGGAAGATGCGCATGAACACCTGTCGCGCGCCTGGGGGCCGGTCGGTCACTTGAATTCGGTGATGAATTCACCCGAAATGCGAGAGGCTTACAACGCCGCATTGCCACTGATGACACAGTATTATGCGGAGCTGGGACAGAATCTGGAATTGTTCAATAAATTCAAAGCGCTGAGCAACGGCCCGGAATTCGAGGCGCTAACTGGCACACGCCGAAAAATTATTGAGAATGAGTTGCGCGATTTCCGTCTGGGCGGTGCCGAGTTGTCCGACGATAAGAAAGCACGCTATCTGGAAATTCAGGAACGTCAATCGGAGCTGTCATCGCGCTTTTCCGATAATCTGCTCGATGCGACCAACGACTACACCCTGGTGATCGAGAGCCGTGGCGAATTGAACGGTCTGCCTGAAGACGCGTTGCAGACCGCGCACGAAGCGGCCATCGCCGCTGGAAAAGCCGGTTGGTTGTTCACCTTAAAAGCGCCGTCCTATCTGCCGGTCATGCAGTTCGCCGACAACCGGGAATTACGCGAAAAGATTTACCGTGCCTATGCGACCCGCGCCTCCGATCTAAAACCAGATGGAACAGAACACCCGCAAGGGGTGGGCCGTGCGGTTCCCGCAGCTGAGGCTGCGACCGCTACGCTCTGGGACAACTCACCCCTGATGAACGAGATCGTGCAACTGCGTGGCGAAGAAGCACGCCTGTTGGGCTTTAATAATTTCGGCGAACTGTCTCTGGCCGCCAAGATGGCTGAATCACCAAAGCAAGTTGTTGAATTTATGAGAGAACTCGCCCTGCGCTCGCGCCCGTTTGCCGAGAAGGATCTGGTTGAATTGCGTGAATTCGCCAGAACCGGATTAGGTATCGATGAGCTGCACTCCTGGGATACCACCTATGCCAGCGAAAAACTGCGCGAACAACGCTATGCGTTTTCCGAACAGGAAGTGAAGGAATACTTCCCTGAAGACGCTGTGCTTGCCGGCCTGTTCAAGCTGGTCGAGACACTGTACGGTTTGAAGATTGTGGAAAGTTCCGCCCCCATCTGGCACGAAACCGTCCGTTTTTTCGATATTCGCGATGCCCAAGGCGCACTGGTCGGTCAGTTCTATTTCGACCTGTATGCGAGAGCGAGCAAGCGCGGCGGCGCCTGGATGGACGACGTAATCACCCGTCGCCGTTTGGCTAATGGTGAAATTCAGACGCCGGTAGCCTATATGAACTGCAACTTCTCGGCACCCGTGGGCGGGAAACCTGCCGTGTTTACCCACGACGAAGTCATCACCCTGTTCCACGAATTCGGTCACGGTCTGCACCACCTGCTCACCGAAGTGGAGGATCTGGGTGTATCCGGCATCAACGGGGTGGAATGGGATGCGGTCGAACTCCCCAGCCAGTTTATGGAAAATTACTGCTGGGAATGGGATGTGCTGCGCGCCATGACCCGCCACGTCACGACGGGCGAATCCTTGCCCCGCGCTCTGTTCGACAAGATGCTTGCTGCAAAGAATTTCCAGAGCGGTTTGCAATCCTTGCGCCAGATTGAATTCGCGCTGTTCGACATGCTGATGCACAGCGATTTCGAGGCAGGCGGTAACAAGACTATTCTACAATTGCTCGATGAGGTGCGCGCTGAGGTCGCCGTGCTGATTCCGCCTGAATATAACCGCTTCCCGCACAGCTTCTCGCATATCTTCGCGGGCGGCTATGGCGCCGGTTATTACAGCTACAAATGGGCGGAAGTGTTGTCAGCCGATGCATACAGTCTGTTCGAAGAGCACGGGGTGTTAAATCCCGATGTCGGGGCGCGTTTTCGCAGCCAGGTGCTGGCGGTAGGCGGCTCGCGCGATGCGATGGATTCGTTCACGGCATTCCGTGGCCGCGAACCTTCCATCGACGCATTGCTGCGCCATAACGGGCTGGCCTTGTAGGGCGGGTTTTACCCGGCACGTCGGGCTGAATACGGCAAGGACATTGCCGTTCACCGTGTTGCACCGTCTGGATTGCGTGCTGGAAGCGACCTGGCCGAGCTTCCCGCGCACAACCCGCCACCGGCGGTTATTCCCTGTAACGTTGTTGTTGGAACGAACTGCTAGTGGTACTTGCGGCTCAATTCATGCACCGCAGTGACCATCGCGGCGACATTTTCAGGGTTGGTATGCTGAGAGATGCCGTGCCCCAGATTGAATACATGACCGCTACCGTAACCGTAGCTGCTCAACACTTTTTCAACTTCATTGCGGATCGCATCCGGATTGGCGAACAGTACTGCGGGATCGAGATTGCCTTGCAGGGCAACTTTATTGCCCACCTTCTGACGTGCAACACCGATATCCATGGTCCAGTCCAGACCGATCGCATCGCAACCGGTCGCCGCGATGCTGTCTATCCACAAACCGCCCCCCTTGGTAAACACGACATTAGGAATGCGCACGCCGTCTTTTTCCTTGATCAAGCCTTCCACGATGCGCTGTGTATAGGGCAGCGAGAATTCATGGTAAGCCGAGTGAGACAACACACCGCCCCATGAGTCGAAGATCATCACGGCTTGTGCGCCCGCTTCAATCTGCGCATTCAGATAGGCGATAACCGCCTGAGTCGTCACTTCGAGGATGTGGTGCATCAGCTTAGGCTCGTTGTACATCAAGGTCTTCACGCGAGCGTAATCGTCGCTCCCGCCGCCTTCAACCATATAGCAGGACAGTGTGAATGGACTGCCGGAGAAGCCGATCAGCGGCACACGACCGTCGAGCGTCTTGCGGATTTGCGTAACCGCATCGGTCACATAACGCAAGGTCTTGTCGATATCAGGAACCTGCAAGGCCTTGATCGCCGCCTCATCGCGCAATGGGCGTTCAAACTTAGGACCTTCGCCATCAGCGAAATAAAGCCCCAAACCCATCGCATCGGGTACGGTAAGGATGTCGGAGAACAGAATCGCTGCATCCAAGGGATAACGATCCAAAGGCTGCATGGTGACCTCGGTTGCAAAGTCAGGACTCTTGCACAGCCCCAAAAAACTGCCTGCGCGCGCACGCGTTGCGCGGTATTCAGGCAAGAATCGCCCGGCCTGACGCATCATCCACAGCGGCGTGTATTCGGTAGGCTCACGCAGCAAGGCGCGCAAAAAGGTGTCATTCTTAAGTTTGAAGTTCATGTATTGCCTTTATTATTTTATTTGCGGAACCCGACGTGTCGGGTTAAACCCCGACCTGCGTTAATTGTTAACGAGGTAAAACAGAAGAACCCATCAAAAACTCGTCCACTGAGCGCGCGCACTGACGACCTTCACGGATCGCCCATACAATCAGCGACTGACCACGGCGAATATCGCCGGCGGCAAATACGCGATCACGACTGGTACGATAATCATCTGTATCGGCCTTTGCATTTCCGCGCAGGTCTTTTTCGATACCGAATGCTTCCAGCACCTTTTTCACCGGACTGACAAAACCCATTGCCAGAAACACCAAGTCAGCCTTCAGCTCGAACTCGCTACCCGCGACTTCGGTCATTTTGCCGTCTTTCCATTCGACGCGGACTGCACGCAATTTCTCGACGTTGCCCGCACTGCCGATAAACTCCTTGGTCGCGATCGCCCAGTCACGGTTGCAGCCTTCTTCATGCGAACTGGACGTGCGCAACTTCATCGGCCAGTTAGGCCAGGTCAGCGGCTTGTTTTCCTGTTCAGGCGCGCGCGGCATCACTTCGATCTGCGTGACAGATAAAGCGCCGTGACGGTTTGATGTACCCACGCAGTCAGAACCGGTATCCCCGCCACCGATCACCACCACATGCTTGCCGGTCGCACGCAACTGCTCAGGCAACTCATCTCCGGCATTGACGCAGTTTTGCTGCGGCAGGAACTGCATCGCATTGTAAATACCGGATAATTCGCGACCCGGAACCGGCAAATCACGCGGCGTTTCAGCGCCACCGGTCAACACAACCGCTGCGTAGTCTGCCAGCAGCGTCTCCGGGGCGATCGTTTCTGTCGCCATATTGGTCACGCCCGCTTCGCACTCAGTGCCGATAAAGACCGAGGTTTTAAATGTGACGCCCTCGGCTTCCATCTGTGCGATACGGCGATCAATGTGTGACTTTTCCATCTTGAAATCAGGGATGCCGTAACGCATCAAGCCGCCGATGCGGCTGTTCTTCTCGAACAGCGTCACGTCGTGACCGGCGCGCGCCAGTTGCTGAGCGCAAGCCATACCGGCAGGGCCGGAACCGACAATCGCTACTTTCTTACCTGTTTTCTGAGCCGGCACTTGAGGCGCCACCCAACCCATCTCCCAGCCCTTGTCGATGATGGCGTGTTCGACAGATTTGATGCCGACTGCATCGTTATTGATGTTCAGCGTACAAGCCGCTTCACAGGGAGCCGGGCACAAACGACCGGTAAATTCCGGGAAATTATTGGTCGAATGCAGCACGGCGAGCGCCGCCTCCCAGTTGCCGCGATACACCAGATCATTCCAGTCAGGAATAATGTTGTTGATCGGGCAGCCTGAAGTACAAAACGGCACGCCGCAATCCATACAGCGAGCAGCTTGCGTCTTGGCCTCATCATCGGTCAGATGCAGAACGAACTCGTTGTAATTCGCCAGACGTTCAGCCACCGGCAAACTCGCCTCGGACAGGCGGTCATATTCCATAAATCCAGTTGGCTTACCCATTATGCAGCCCCCCCTTGCTTTAATTGTTCTGCGGCTTGTTCCTTCAACGCACGGCGATAATCCGTCGGCATGACCTTGGTAAATTTAGGCAGGTAGTCAGCCCAGTTTTCCAGTATCGTCCTGGCGCGTTCACTGCCCGTGTACTTCAGATGTTTTTCTATCTGTGTACGTAAAGCCTGCTCATCCGCCATGTTGAGGTGGTTGAAATGCACGCGACCGTGACTTGTCGGCAATTCTTCCGTCGCGTCTTGCGTGTCCACTTCAGCAATAACGGGTTCGATCGCGACCATGGTCAAATTGCAGCGCTTTTCAAAGTCGCTGTTTTCATCCAGCACGTAAGCGACGCCACCTGACATACCGGCCGCAAAGTTACGTCCTGTTTGTCCCAGCACCACCACCATACCGCCGGTCATGTATTCACAACCGTGATCGCCCAGACCTTCAACCACCGCGATCGCACCGGAGTTACGCACCGCAAAACGCTCGCCCGCCACTCCGTTGAAATAGCACTCACCTGCCGTCGCTCCGTACATCACGGTATTGCCGACGATGATATTTTCAGACGCAACCAGTTTCGTGTCGCGCGGCGGCATGATGGCGATACGTCCGCCGCACAAGCCCTTGCCCACGTAATCGTTACCTTCGCCGCGCAATTCAAACGAAATGCCGTGCGACAGGAACGCGCCAAAGCTCTGCCCCGCTGTACCGGTGAAATTCACCTGGATGGTGTCATCGGCTAATCCGGCATGACCATAACGTTTGGCCACTTCATGCGACAACATCGTGCCGACTGTGCGATTGACGTTGCGGATAGGGCTTTCAATAACGACAGGCTCTTGATGATTAAGCGCTTTTTCAGCGCCTGCGATCAATGTATTGTCCAGCGCCTTATCGAGTTCGTGATCCTGTGTTTCGGCGTGACGGCGCGCTACGCTGGCAGCAACGTTAGGTTGATGGAATACTTTAGAGAAATCAAGGCCTTGCGATTTCCAATGCGCGATGCTGTGTTTCACATCCAGGAGATCGGAACGACCAACCAGATCGACGAAACGACGGATACCCATCTGCGCCATCAATTCGCGCAACTCTTCGGCGACGAAGAAGAAGTAGTTCACCACGTGTTCAGGTTGTCCGGTAAATTTACGGCGCAACTCAGGATCCTGGGTCGCAACCCCGACCGGACAAGTATTGAGGTGACACTTGCGCATCATGATGCAGCCTTCAACCACCAGCGGCGCGGTCGCAAAACCGAACTCATCGGCACCCAGCAGCGCGCCGATCAGCACGTCGCGACCGGTCTTCAACTGGCCATCCACCTGCAAGGCGACGCGTCCGCGCAACTGATTGAGCACCAGCGTCTGTTGCGCCTCGGCCAGACCCAACTCCCACGGCGTACCCGCGTGTTTGATGGAAGACAAGGGAGATGCCCCCGTGCCGCCGTCAAAACCGGATACCACGATGTGATCGGCCTTCGCCTTGGAAACACCGGCAGCCACCGTACCCACGCCCACTTCGGAAACCAGCTTGACCGAAATCGAAGCGGAAGGATTGGAGTTCTTCAAATCATGGATCAACTGCGCCAGATCTTCGATCGAGTAAATATCGTGATGCGGAGGGGGGGAAATCAGCCCCACGCCCGGAACCGAGAAACGCAGCTTGGCGATGTACTCGGACACCTTGTGGCCCGGCAACTGACCGCCTTCACCGGGCTTCGCGCCCTGTGCCATCTTGATCTGAATCTGATCCGCACTGGCCAGATATTCGGCAGTGACGCCGAAACGACCGGAAGCAACTTGTTTGATCTTCGAGCGCAGTGAATCGCCCGCTTTGAGTTCGCGATCGGTCTCAATGCGGTTCTTGCCGATGATATCGGAGAGCATTTCACCGCCCTTGAAGATCGCGAAACGTGAAGCATCCTCACCACCTTCACCGGTGTTGGACTTGCCGCCGATGCGGTTCATCGCAATCGCCAGCGTAGTGTGTGCTTCGGTTGAGATAGAACCCAAAGACATCGCGCCCGTGACGAAGCGTTTGACAAGCTCTTTCGCCGATTCAACCTCAATCAGCGGCACAGCTTCACCCGCAGGCTTGATTTCGAACAGTCCGCGCAACGTTTTGAGCTTAGTGCTTTGCTCGTTGATCAGCTTTGCATATTCCTTGTAGGTCGACGCATTGTTGGTGCGCGTCGCCATTTGCAGCTTGGCGATGGAGTCCGGCGTCCACATGTGCTCTTCGCCACGGACGCGGTAAGCATATTCACCACCCGCCTCCAGCGCATTGGCCAGCACGGGATCCTTGCCAAACGCATCCTTGTGCATGCGCTGCGCTTCTTCAGCCACTTCATTCAGACCGATACCTTCGATCTGTGTCGCGGTACCTGCGAAGTATTCGGCAACGAAGGACGCATCCAGACCGATCGCTTCGAATATTTGTGCGCCGCAATAGGACTGATAGGTGGAAATACCCATCTTGGACATGACCTTCATCAAGCCCTTGTCGATCGCCTTGATGAAGCGCTTCCTGGCTTCATAGGCATCGACACCGGCAGGCAGATTGAGCGACGCGATTGTTTCAAAGGCTAGCCAGGGGCAGACGGCTTCTGCACCGTAGCCTGCCAGCAGCGCGAAGTGATGCACTTCACGCGCAGAACCCGTTTCGACGACCAGACCGGTGCTGGTGCGCAAGCCTGCCTGAACCAGATGTTGATGCACGCGTGAACAGGCAACCAGCGCCGGAATCGCGACGCGTTCACTGGACATCGCACGGTCGGACAGAATCAGCACGTTGTAACCATCGGCGACCGCCTTGTCGGCAGCAGCGCACAAGGCCACAACGTAAGCAGCACATGCCTTGGCACCTTCGCTGACCGGATAAGTGATATCCAACACTTGCGAGCGGTAACGGCCTTGCGTCAACTGATCGATGCTGCGCAATTTGGCAATATCGTCATTCGACAACACCGGCTGATGTACTTCCAGGCGCAGCATAGGTACTGTTTCGTCGATGCCGAGCAGATTGGGCTTGGGGCCGATGAACGAAGTCAGCGACATGACGATTTCTTCGCGAATCGGATCGATCGGCGGATTGGTCACCTGCGCAAACAACTGCTGGAAATAATCATAAAACGAGCGGTTTTTATTGGACAACACGGCAAGCGCCGCATCCGTTCCCATCGAACCCGTGGGTTCTTCGCCCGCATTGACCATCGGCGCCAGGATGAATTTGATGTCTTCCTGCGAATAACCAAATGCCTGCTGGGTATCCAGCAAGGACGCCTGAAGTCGGGATGAATCCCGACCTGCAACTTTAGGCATGTCGCCCAGGAAGAAACGTGACTCTTCTATCCACTTGCGGTAAGGCTTGGCCGTGGCCAACTGAGTCTTCAATTCGGCATCGTCGATGATGCGGCCCGCTTCCATGTCGATCAGGAACATACGGCCCGGCTGCAAACGCCATTTTTTGACCACTTTGTGCTGAGGAATATTCAACACGCCCATTTCGGACGCCAGCAATACCACATCATCATCGGTGATCAGGTAACGCGCCGGACGCAAACCATTGCGATCCAGTGTCGCGCCTATCATACGGCCATCGGTAAATGCAACCGCTGCCGGGCCATCCCAAGGCTCCATCAAGGCTGCATGGTATTCATAGAAGGCGCGGCGCTCTTCGTCCATCAGCGGATTGCCCGCCCACGCTTCAGGGATCAGCAGCATCATCGCGTGCGGCAACGAATACCCGCCTGCCACCAGCAACTCCAGCGCATTGTCAAAACAGGCCGAATCGGACTGCCCATCGACGATCAGCGGCCAGAGTTTTTCCAGATCTTCGCCCAGCAAATCGGAAGACATCGCCGCATGGCGCGCCGCCATCCAGTTCACGTTACCGCGTACCGTATTGATTTCGCCGTTATGCGCAATCATGCGGAACGGATGTGCCAGATTCCAGGTCGGGAAAGTATTTGTCGAGAAGCGCTGATGCACCAGCGCCAGCGCGCTGATCACCGTTGGATTCTGCAAATCGGGATAATACTTGCCGACCTGATCGGCCAGCAACATGCCCTTGTAGACGATAGTGCGCGCAGACAGCGAAGGCACGTAGAAGCCTCGACCCAGCTCATCCGGCAGTTTGCTGATCGCATGCTCTGCTGTCTTGCGGATGACGAACAGCTTGCGTTCAAACGCCTCGGTATCGGCACAGTTTTCACCGCAACCGATGAAAACTTGCAGCACGACAGGCTCGACCAGCTTAACGCTCTCGCCCAGTATCGTGCTGTCTACCGGCACATAACGCCAGCCCAGTACAGTCTGACCTTCGGCGATGACTTTTTCAGTGACGATTTGCTCACAGGCGGCACGCGCTGCCGGCTCTTTAGGCATGAAAATCATACCGACGCCGTAGCGCCCGGCTTCCGGCAGCGCCAGATCCTGCGCCGCACATTCGGCTCGGAAGAAGGCATCCGGGATTTGCAACAGAATACCTGCGCCATCACCGGCCAAGGGATCCGCGCCCGTTGCCCCCCGATGGGTCAGATTTTCGAGAATTTGTAAGCCCTGACTGACCATGTCATGGCTCTTTTTACCCTTGATATGGGCGACAAAACCCACTCCACAGGCATCGCGCTCCTGGCGCGGGTCATACAAACCTTGTTGCTTCGGCAAATTAACCACGGTGTACCTCAATCAAATCAAACTGGGTGTTAAAAACTGCTACGCCGGACAGAAACTCCAAACGAATGAAAAACCGCTGCATCCGCTGTACTGCCCTTTGTGCCTGTATTGCATACGCCCTGTTAAAGCAAAAAAAGACGACACGCGTCGCCATAACTACCTACTATGCTCATACGAAAGCGAAAGGGCTGGAATATTACCTGTAATCAAGCCTATCGGCAACCGCAAGCCTACGCCTCTTGTTAGCCGAAAGTAATAATGTCCGCTTACTCCCACGAATTGCCTCAAGTTAAACACGGCCTGTTTTCGCCCTGCGATACACCCGAACTGATTGAAGTGTTGCGCACGAACTGGATGACATCCGACTGGCTTTGCAGCCAACGGCTCAAGGCGGTATTGTCGCTATGGCCGCCGCATTATGGAACAAGTTTCCATCCTTTGCCGGCGGGTTTACATAACTTGCCGGGCGCCATTTCGGCAGCGAATATTGACCGCTTCTCAAACCCGTTCATACCGGGCACGGGCGTAACGGCTTATCAGGCAAAACCCCCCGAATATTGCTAAAAACCCCCATTCCCATTCATTTCTCCGGCCAGTGTGCCGTGGCAATTCCTACACCCAAATCCGCCTCGACCAGGCGACGACGTACTTCAAGCAGGCGGGCGATCAGGGCGGGCTCGATCCGGGCATACGCCTCTGCATCCGCCACACGATTCACGACCACCCCCAACAGCTCGGTGATGGCATTGCCGATCGAATTCTGACTGATGGTGACGATCAACTTGCCCGCATCGTTGCGATAAATCAATTGCTTAAAGGCTGGTTGCCAGCGTATCGCATTGGCATATTTCGGATCGACGATGCAGTGATCGCGCACCTTCTTCGCCGTTTTCAAAAAATCATTGTTGAATAACAAGACATTTTCAACCTGCTCGGGATAATACACATCATCCGGCATCGGTGCATTACGCGTCGACACCTGCGCAAAAAAAGTCCGGTAAAAATCGATGAAGCCTTTGAGCACGGCATCATATTCCTGCCAGAACGCCACCGTCTTCAACGCCGCCGCCCCGCCCTGTATCTCCCAACTGGGTAAACCCTGCGGATAGCCGGTCAACTGGATGCGCGCATCCGCTTCGCTCGCCGGTTTCAGTGTCTTCAGATGCAGCGCGCGATCAAAAAACTCCCGGTACACATCGCGCATATAAGCCTGAAACAGGCTGTGCTGCCCGCCATCGGTCAGATTGGGATTATTGACATCAGCCAGTTTCGCCTTGCGCAACACCTGTTTGGGGAACACCACAAAATGATTATGCAGCATCCTGATGCTGGGTACGCCGGGAGACGTCAGCGGCCAGGTCGCATCCAGACTCGCCTCTCCCGCCAGTATCAGCGCCTCATCCGGATCGGGATATTGCTCCAGCATGTAGTCGATGACGATCTGATTCATCCTGTTCCACACCTGCTTCACATTATCCGCAACTTGCGTGCGTCTGACCGGCCTGCCCAGCGGATTGAGTATGGTCTTCGAGGTGTTATAGATGATAGAGCAATCAAACTCGGTACTGTGTCCCAGCGCCTTGCGGTACAACAACAGATTTTCCGGATTGATCAGCAAGCCGTTGTTGTTCATCAAATCGTTTAAGTTTTCCGTGCTGTTGAAAAACTCGTTGTGTTTCATCCCTTCCGGAACGTCGAGCGGAATAGACCGAAATGGCGTTACAATTTCACGAGGTCCCGATTGCATCACTTTCCTCCCGATAATCGTTAAATTACATTTAAATATCAAATAGTTACAAAGCTAATCCGCAGTCGGATTGCGACAATACGTTTCACGTATAAACAGCGTTGCGATCAAACCCGTCAAGGAGAAGCCGAGCAATATCGCTATGCCGGCCTGGTAATCGACCAGTGCCAAAGCAGATGCGCTTCTTCCCGAATGCGCCTGATCGATCGCCCAGCCGACCAGCGGCTGCATGATGGCAGTACCCAGAAATCCGCCGATATTGACCACGCTGGTCGCCATCCCGGATAGCGCATGGGGATTGACCTCCTTGGCGCAAGACCAACTCAGTGTGAAACTCGGCGCGCACAGCCCCATCACGAAAAACAGTGCATATCCGGCAAATGTGCCCAGCGGCACACCGGACAGCAACGGCAGCCAGCAAAGACAATAGGCGAAGGCCCCCGCCATCATCACCGGTTTACGCCTGCCGATGCGATCGGACAACATGCCGATGAAAAACGCACCGATCGCGAATCCCGCCAGCAGCAAGGTGGTGTGACGGGTTGCCTCCGCTCTGTCCATGCCGTAGGCATCGCGCAGAAACGGCACCGCCCATAATCCGGCAAAGGCAAACAGCGAACCTGCCAGCCCCATATTCACCCAAAGTCCGGGCCAGGTCGCGCGGTTCTTCAGCACCACCTTCAAGCCGTCAAACCAGTGTCCGTCATGCGGCGGATGCGCCGCTTTGCCATCGAGCTCGCGCAGGCTGGGCAACAGAACCTCACCCGGATGATTGCGCACGAAAAACCAGGCGAGCAAGGCCAGCAGCAGGGAAAACACGCCGACGCCGACAAACACGCTGCGCCAGGTCACATAGTACAGAGCCCAGGCCAGCGGCGCTGCAGCCAGCAGCGAACCGGCATTGCCGAGCAATATCGTCACCCCGGTCATGGTGGCGAAATGCCGGTCGTGAAACCAGGCGGCGTTCAATTTCAACAGAGAAATGAAGGTGACCGATACGCCCAGACCGACCAGCAAACGGCCTGCCGATGCGGCAGCGAGCGTATCCGCCGTTCCAAACAGCAGCGAACCGACCCCGCCGATGACGCCGCCGATAGCCACCACACGACGCGATCCCAAGGTGTCGACCAGAATGCCGGTGGGGACTTGCATCACCATGTACACATAAAAATAGCTGGCCGCCAATCCGCCCAAGGCAGCGCCGCTGGCATGAAACGTCTGCTGCAAATCACTCGATATCGCCGCTGGCGCGAAGCGATGAAAGAACGACAGCACATACGCCAGTCCGACTATCGCAAAAGCGGTCCAGCGCAGGCGGATAAGTTTACGGGTTTGATGATTGTTCAACATTGCAATTGCAGTAATACACTAGAGAACCAGCATAACTATTCGAAATGGCACGGGTTCAGTGGTATTCACATAAAGTCCTTGGACGTTTGATGAGTCTGGAAGCGAAATTTATTACATATAAGCGCGTCATAATGAATCATGTTGCGCTGATACTCAACGGATTAAACAAAGAACACGTAAAAATAGTCCGTAAACAGGCAGGCAGGCAGACTGAATGGTTTATTTACATACAACCAGCTTGCTGATAGCATCTTCCGAGTCCGTTTTGAGACAATTTTACCGAGGAGAATGAAATGAAAAAATTTGTTGCAGGTTTATGTGTTGCAGGCACATTGCTGAGCGGTGCTGCTATGGCGGCTGATTCAGGCTTTTATGCAGCGCTGGATGTGGGTCAAAGCAAGGCAAAAGATGCTTGCACCGGGCTTCCGGCCGGTTTTTCCTGCAAAAACACCGGAACAGCAGTTCGTATTGGAGGCGGTTACCAGATCAACAATAACGTCGGCGCCGAAGTAAGCTACGGCGATTATGGCTCCAATAATATGAGCGGGACCGTTTTGGGTGTTCCTGTCACAGGAACGGCGAGCAGCTCCGGTTTTCAGGCGGCTATTGTGGGCTCATTGCCTTTGAACGACACTTTCGCGCTTACCGGCAAACTCGGCGTGGCCAATACTAAAGTGAAGAGCTCGGCATCTGGTGGCGGATTTGGTGCGAGTGTGAGTGCCACAAGTACAACGGGCACTTTCGGTATTGGTATGCGTTATAATATCAGCAAGTCTGTTGCCTTGCGCGCGCAATATGAAGACCTTGGCAACGTGGGTGACGCTGCAACAACCGGCAAGTCCAAGTTAACCCTGCTAACATTAGGCGCTACGTTCGGACTCTAAAATTTAGCGCTCGCACCGGGTCAGTTGTGAAAAAACGCAGATTAAACAAAAGCTTAGTATTTTGCAAGCCTTTGCCTATCTGCGTTATTGTCGAATTGCGTTAGCCTGCCGGATTAACCGCTGTTGCGCAAACCGGTGGCGATGCCGTTGATGGTCAGGTGTATCGCGCGCTTGATCCGCTCGTCGGTATTGCCCGCACGATGATGTTCGAGCAAGGTCACCTGCAAATGGTTAAGCGGGTCGATATACGGTGTGCGGGTTTGCAGACTGCGGGTAAACGCCGGGTTGTCCTGCAATAACTTGGTGTTTCCGGTTACGGCAAACAGCATATCGACCGTATCTTCCCATTCGCTTTGTATCGCACCGAAAATCCGCTCGCGCAATGCCACATCTTCCACCAGCCGTGCGTAGCGCGATGCAATCCCCATGTCGGTCTTGGACAAGACCATGTCCATGTTGGACATCAGTCCACGGAAGAACGGCCAGTCGCGGTACATGGCTCGCATTTGCGCCAAGCCGGCCTCCCCTTCGCGGGCGATAAATTGTTTCACCGCGCCGCCGAAACCCAGCCAACCCGGCAACAACGTGCGGTTCAACCCCCAACTGAATACCCAGGGAATCGCGCGCAAATCTTCGATCCGGTCGGAGGCCTTGCGTGAAGATGGTCGGCTGCCGATATTGAGTTCGGCGATTTCACGGATCGGTGTCGCGGTAAAGAAATACTCGGTAAAGCCGGGTGTTTCGTACACCAGATGACGATAAGACGCAAAGGCGTCCAGACTCAATTGCTCCATGATGCGATGAAATTCCGGCATCGCACTGTCCGCACCGTGATGGTGCAACAGGGTCGCTTCCATCGTCGCGGCGATCAGTGTTTCCAGATTGCGCTGGCCGATTTCCGGATTGGAGTATTTGCTGGAAATCACTTCCCCTTGTTCAGTGATACGAATCTGACCGTTCACACTGCCGGGTGGCTGCGCCAGGATCGCCTCATAGCTCGGACCACCGCCGCGACCGACCGTACCGCCGCGACCGTGGAACAGACGCAATTCCACGCCGTATTTGGCAAACACTTTCACCAGCTCCAGCTCGGCTTTATATAATTCCCAGTTAGCCGTGATGTAACCCCCGTCCTTGTTGCTGTCCGAATAACCCAGCATCACTTCCTGGGTGTGGCCGCGATTGCTCAGCAACTGGCGATAGTAGGGAATGGCGAACAGATCATCCATAATCGGCCCGCAACCGCGCAGGTCTTCGATCGTCTCAAACAACGGGATGATATTGATATGCAACTGCGGTGATGCGGAACCTTCGAGCAGATTCACCTGTTGCAGCATCAGAGCCAGCTCCAGCATATCGCTGACCGCATCGGCCTTGGAGATGATGTGATTAGGCAAGGCCGCACGGCCATAACGGCGATGAATGTCGGCTGCCGCCTGCATGATGCGCAGCTCGCTTTGCACCACATCGGAATACTGTTCCAGCGGGCCGATCAGAATCCCGCCCTTTTGCAGGATATCGAGCAATACCACGCGACGCGCAGCTTCATCGAGCTCGGCGTAGTTTTTGATGGCCGTGCCGCAGGCGAGCAATTCGCTGACCGTTTGTTCATGTATCGCGCTGTGCTGACGCATATCCAGCGGTGCCAGATGGAAACCAAAGATTTGCGCGGAACGGCGCAGATTAGCCAGTCGCCCGCGCGCCAGATAGACCGCTCCGTGTTTATGCAACGAATCGATCAAAATATCCAGGTCGGCAATAAATTCAGCGGAATTAGCATAGGGTTGGGCCTTCGCATCCACCGGCGGCAAATGAGACGTTTCCAGTCCCAGTTGCGCCACCGTGGCGGACAGGCGCGAATAGATCAGCACCAGCGCACGACGGTAAGGCTCGTCGGTCCGGCTGACCGCTGTGTCCGGCGAATTATCCGATAAGTGGCGCAATTCATCGCTCACATCCACCAGACGGTCGGTCAGCGACAATCGCGTCCCCAGCAGATGTGTCTCATTCAGATAGTGCTCAAAGGCAACCGATGCATGTTGCTGAACCGCATATTGCATGACATCGTGCGTGACGAAAGGGTTACCGTCGCGATCGCCGCCTATCCAGCTGCCCACGCGCAACAGCGGCGGTATCTTGATGTTCTTGTCGAAGCGCGCTTCAAGTTGCTTTTCCAGATTCGCATAAATCTTGGGAATCTCACTCAAGAAGGTATAGCGGTAAAACTCCAGACCGTTTCTTATTTCATCGTGCACCGTCAATTTGGAGGTGCGCAGCATGCGTGTCTGCCAGAGGATCAGCACGAAACGGCGCAGGGCGATTTCATTGTCGGCCAGCTCGTCCGGTGTCATCTCGATGCGATCCCGGTTGGACAACAGGCTGGAAATAATCAAATGACAGTCCAGCGTGCTCTTGCGTTGCACTTCAGTCGGATGTGCGGTCAAAACCGGTGAAATCAAAGCACTGTCTAAAAACGACTGCAACTGTTCTGCGCTGATCTGCTTTTCTTCCAGCCTGTCCAGCGCCAGCAGCAAACTACCGTCTTTAGGCGGCGAACCGGCTTTCAGGTGGGCGCGATGACGGCGGTTGTGATGCAGGTCTTCGGCAATATTGGTCAGCTGGGAAAAATAACTGAAGGCGCGCACCACCGCCAGCGTTTCGCCCGGCGTCAGCGCATCGAGCATCTGCTCCAGTTGTTCGCCATCGCGGCTGTCTTGGGTTTTGCGAAAACGAACCGCCGAACGGCGCACATTTTCAACCAGCTGAAAGGTTTCTTCACCTTCCTGCTCGCGCAGGGTGTCGCCGAGTATGCGGCCTAACAGGCGAACGTCATCGCGAAAAGGGAGATCTTTACTGGAAATATCGGCTGGTGCAGAAAATAAGTTCATCGCTTTATACGCAAAAAAGCGCGGCGGCCTCCGTGTTAGAATGCACCGCGTGATTAATCATAAAATTCAGGAAATTTCGATGAGACCAGTTCCTTCAACCTCACCCACTCCACTGGCTAGCCTGGTTATTGCATCGCGTGAAAGCGCGCTCGCCATGTGGCAAGCCGAACACATCAGGGACAGATTGCGCGCATTATATCCGCAAACAGAAGTTAGCATCCTGGGTATGACGACACAAGGCGATCAGATATTAAATGTCAGTTTGTCTAAAATCGGCGGCAAAGGCCTGTTCGTCAAGGAGCTTGAGACAGCGCTGGAAGACGGGCGCGCTGATTTCGCTGTCCACTCCTTAAAAGACGTGCCCATGAATTTGCCGGACGGTTTTGTGCTGGCGGCCATCGGTGAACGCGAGGATCCCCACGATGCGTTTATCTCCAACAACTATGAAAATCTGGCGGCCTTGCCTGCCGGCAGCGTGGTCGGCACGTCCAGCCTGCGCCGCGAGAGTCAGTTGCGCGCCCGCTTCCCGCATCTGGTCATCGAGCCCTTGCGCGGCAATGTGCAAACGCGCTTGCGCAAACTGGATGAGGGCCAATACGCTGCGATCATTCTTGCTGCCGCCGGCCTTAAACGTCTGGGACTATCCGGGCGCATCCGCGCCATCATTTCCAGCGAAGACAGCCTGCCCGCCGTAGGGCAGGGCGCGCTAGGCATTGAATGCCGCGCCGATCGCACTGATGTGATCGCCATGCTGCAAGCCTTACACCATTCGGACACTGCGGCCTGCGTCACCGCAGAACGCGCCATGAGCCGGGCATTGAATGGCAGTTGCCAGGTGTCTTTAGGTGGTTTTGCCGAAGTACAAAACGGCCAGTTGCGCATGCGCGGCTTTGTCGCAAGCGCCGATGGTCAACGCATCTTGCGTGCAGAATCGACCGGCTCTCTGGAAAGCCCTGAAGAGCTGGGCAATCTGATTGCCGACACCTTGCGTTTGCAGGGCGCGGATGAAATCTTAGCCGCATTGAATGGCTAACGGGCACGCCTAACACCCAATGCAATCCAGTCATGCCCGTTCCCTCCCTCCTAGCTCCCTCCCGCTTGCGGGGGGGAGGGACGCGGCCTCGCTGCGCAAGTCTGATATCAATCTACCCCTAGCCGGCCTGCATATCCTGGTCACGCGACCGCGTGATCAGGCACAGTCGTTGGCTTTGTCGATAGCGCAAGCCGGCGGCACAGCCCTGCTGTTTCCGTTGTTGGAAATCCTACCTGTACAGGACACGCAAACACTGCAACAACAAGTTGCACGACTCGACCAGATCGACTTGGCGATTTTCATCAGTCCGAATGCTGTGCGATACGGCATGGACGCTATCTCGACCTTTGGCACCCTGCCGCAGACCTTGAAAATCGCTGCCATAGGGCAGGGCAGCGCCGTCGCTTTGCGTGAATACGGCGTGACCGGCATCATTGCGCCAACAGAGCGTTTTGACAGCGAAGGACTGCTGGCACTTTTGCCTCAAGTCGATGGATGGCGAGTGATGATCTTTCGCGGCGATGGCGGGCGCGAACTGTTAGGCGATACACTCAAGGCGCGCGGCGCAGCCGTCGAATATGTCACCTGCTACCGGCGCAGCAAACCGCAGGGGCCGGCGAGCACGCTGTTACGGGCGGACGCAATCACGGTGACCAGCAGCGAAGCACTCAACTATTTGCATCAGATGATAGACACGCCCGAATACGTGCACCTGTTCGACACTCCCCTATTTGCGCCCCATCCACGCATCGTCGAGTTGGCGCAGCAACAAGGCTGGACACAGGCGCAATTGACAGAGGCTGGCGATACAGGCTTACTCTCGGCGTTATTGCAATATCGGTTCGGCCATTCGAACACCCAAGGTGCAACATGAGCGATAAAACCTCTCCCGCAACAGATGAAATTCAGCCATCCCGAACGCCGTCACTGGCCGGAAGACTGGCGGGCTTGAGCATTACCCAAATGACCCTCATCGTGCTGGTCGTCATATTTCTCTGGCAATGGCTGGACGGGCATCGTGCGATCAGCGAAATGCGTTCAGAACTGGCTGAAAAAATTGCCGAAATGGATGGGGCGGCCAAAGCCAATGCGATTTTGATTGCGAAAAATCAGGATGATCTGCGCGCCATGTCGGTCAAAGTCGCCACGCTGGAAACTTACTATGCGCAGGCTCAAAATCAGCGTGCCGCCCTGGAGGCACTGTATAACAATCTATCCGTCAGCCGCGACGAAACCGCGCTGGCTGATGTCGAACAGCTGTTGCTGATTGCAGGCCAGCAATTGCAGTTATCCGGCAATGTCAAGGCAGCCCTGATCGCGATGGATAGCGCGGACACCCGTTTACAGCGCATGGAGCGCCCCGCTTTTAGCAGTCTGCGCAAATCCATCGCACAGGATATTGACAAGCTGCGCGCTTTGCCAAAAGTGGATATTACTGGAATTAACTTAAAAATCAACAGATTGCTGGCATCTGTTGACGATATCCCGCTGATAGACCGACACCGTCCTTCCGAGAATATCGTTAGCCAGCCCGCTAAGCCCGCAGCCAACGAGGCAAACTGGCAAAAGCTGTTGCACGCCGTATGGCTGGAGGTAAAACAACTGGTGCGGATTGAAAATACGGGGCTGACGCAAATCGCCTTGTTGTCACCCGGGCAGGAGTTTTTTCTGCGTGAAAATTTAAAAATACGACTGGTTTCGGCGCGGCTTGCCCTGCTGTCGCGCGATGAAGACAGTTACAAACAGGAAATTAAGACCGCAAAGCTATGGGCAAGCCGCTACTTTGATGTCAAGTCGGCGGAGGGCGCGCGACTGATGGAGGAACTGGGTACGCTGTCCTCCGCCAGCATCAACATAGAATTACCCGATATCAGCGTCAGTTTGCAAGCGGTTCGTAACTACCGTTTGAGCCATGACATCGCGCTGAACAACGCGGCTAAACACGCGCCCGCCAAGAGGGCTGCACCATGAAATACCTGATCTCAATTCTGGTGTTGTTTGCGGCCGCAGTCTCACTCAGCACGCTGTTGCAGAACACCGCCTATGTGCTGCTTGTGTACCCGCCGTATCGCATCGAACTATCCCTGAAACTATTTGCCGTGCTGTTTCTGCTGATCTTTGGCTTCGGCTACTGGCTGATCCATCTGCTCACAGCAACTACGCAACTGCCCGCTGCGATACAAAAAATAAGGCTCGATCAGGCCAAAAACAATTCACGCAAGCTGCTTGATGTCGCGTTGCGGGCGTTTTTTGAAGGGCGTTACGCCGAGGCTGAAAAGGCCGCAGTCAGAGCCATCAAGCACGGTGAAAGCTCGGTGCTATATCCCATCATCGCCGCGCGCGCCGCAAATGAACAGCAGGCTTTTGAGCGCCGTGACACCTATATGTCCTCCGCCCAAAGTCATCCGCAGGGAGAATCCACCGTACGCTTGCTGGCCGCAGCCCAATCACGATTCGAGCGCAAGCACTGAACCTAAAACCGGTCGTTCAATCCGCCCGTCTGCTGACAGGCAGGCAACAGCCTTATTAAGGCTGTAACATCCTCACGCCGGCTAAGTTTGAAAGCTGCGGGCAGGAAGGCGCAGACGAACCGCTGTTTAGGCTAAATTTCACTGTATAATGTCGCCACCTGGCCGTCTTGCGGCCCGATTTAGAGTATTGAATTTTAGGCTTGCTAAATCTTAGCGAGCCTTTTGCATTTTGGTATAAAAACATGATTCAAACATCCGAAGAAATCCTGACTAACGGGCATGGAGAAGTTGCCACCCCCGATAATAAAGCTGGCCATGCCCGTTCCCTCACCCCCGTTCCCCCTCTCCCGGTGGGCGAGGGGTACGGTTCGTCGCTACGCGAGTTTCAGGTTGACGACGCGCCTTTGAGCACGGAGGGCATCGTGCTCGAAGTCAAGCGCCGCCGCACCTTTGCGATCATCTCGCATCCGGATGCGGGTAAAACCACGCTGACTGAAAAACTGCTGTTGTTCGGCGGTGCGATTCAGATGGCAGGCACCGTGAAGGCGCGTAAGAGCGGACGTCACGCCACCTCAGACTGGCTGGAAATCGAAAAACAGCGCGGCATTTCTGTGGCAAGTTCGGTGATGCAGTTCACCTTCGACGATTGCGTGATCAATCTGCTCGATACGCCGGGTCACCAGGATTTCTCGGAAGACACCTATCGCGTGCTGACCGCCGTGGATGCCGCCGTGATGGTGGTGGATGCCGCCAAGGGCGTGGAAGAGCAGACCATCAAGCTGCTGGAAGTGTGCCGTTTGCGCAACACGCCGATTATCACCTTCATCAACAAGATGGATCGCGAAGTGCGCGAACCGCTGGAAGTGCTCGATGAGATCGAGTCCGTGCTGAAAATCAAGTGCGCGCCGGTGACCTGGCCGATCGGCATGGGTAAGCGCTTTCAGGGTGTGTATCACCTGTTGAACGACCAGGTGCTGCGTTTCCTGCCGGGCGAAGCCAAGGCCGGACAAGAGGTCGAAGTGTTGCAAGGCGTTGAAATCGAGCAGTTGGCCAAACAGTGTCCGAGCGAGATGCAGACCATGCGCGATGAAACCGAACTGGTGATGGGGGCGGGTGCATCTTTCGATCTGGAAGAGTTCCTCCGCGCGCAGCAAACCCCGGTGTTTTTCGGTTCCGGGGTAAATAACTTCGGTGTGCGCGAAATTTTGCGTGCGCTGGTCGACTGGGCGCCAGCGCCCCTGCCGCGTGCGACCGATGTACGCATGGTGCAGCCGACTGAACCCGCTTTCACCGGTTTTGTGTTTAAGATTCAGGCCAATATGGACCCGAATCACCGCGATCGCATCGCCTTTATGCGTGTGTGTTCCGGTCGCTACAGTTCAGGGATGAAGGTCAAGCACCGGCGCACCGGCAAGGACATGAAGCTGGCCAATGCGGTCACCTTTATGGCCAATGAGCGCACACGCATGGATGAAGCTTATGCAGGCGATATCATCGGCGTACACAACCACGGCCAGTTGCAAATCGGCGATGTGCTGACCGAAGGCGAAGCGCTCACCTTTAAGGGCATTCCTTACTTCGCCCCCGAACTGTTCAGTCGTGCGCGTCTGCGTGACCCGATGAAGGCCAAGCAGTTGCAAAAGGGCTTGCGTCAGTTGGGCGAAGAAGGCGCGGTTCAGGTGTTTGAGCCGCTGACCGACACCAGCAATCCGTTGATCGGTGCGGTGGGTCAGTTGCAGTTTGAAGTGGTCGAACATCGTCTGAAATCTGAATACGGCGTGGATGCGGTGTTCGAGCGTGCCGGGATACAAACCGCGCGCTGGGTCACCTGTCCGGATGCGGCGCATCTGGCTGAGTTCGTCAAAGCCAATCAGAACCGGCTGGCGAAGGATGTGGATGGCAATTACGCCTATCTGGCTGACTCCGGCGTGAATCTGCGGCTGGCTCAGGAACGCTGGCCTAAGGTGCAGTTTTTTGCCACGCGTGAACACGGACAGCAATTGAGTTAAAAATCAGTCATCTTGTTCGACGCGGCAACCATGTATATACTTCGCGTATATTTTGTGTTCGGGGACTGATATGGACTATGCGCGTGTTTTTCGGTCTGGCAACAGCCAGGCTGTTCGCCTGCCTAAAGAATTCCGTTTTGACGTGGCGCAAGTGGAAATTTTTCGGCGCGGCAATGAAATTGTATTGCGTGAGCAGGCGAGCAATGCACTGGTGCTGTTCGACGCATTGAGCAGTCTGCCGGAAGACTTCATGGCGTCAGGGCGGGAAGACTTGCCCGCACAGGATAGGGAGTTTTTTTGATGTCTGTGCGTTATTTGCTCGACACCAATATCTGCATCTATATCGCCAAACACAACCCGCCCATCGTGCGTGAACGGTTCGCACGTCATGCAGCTTCAGAGCTTGCCATGTCGGTGATTACCCTGGGCGAGCTACGTTTCGGTGCAGAAAAGAGTCAGTCTCGTGAGCGAGCAATTGCCGTTATCAATCAACTCGAAACAATGATGCTGATTGCTCCGTTGTCTGAATCGGTCGGTGAGCATTACGGTCAGATTCGAGCATCATTACAGCGCAACGGCCAAATTATAGGCAACAACGATCTGTGGTTGGCCGCCCATGCACGGGCAGAGGGCTGGATACTGGTGACAAATAATGAGCGTGAGTTTGTTTGGGTCGACGGATTGCAAGTTGAGAACTGGAGTGTTTGATTTGCATAACAGTTTCACGGATAAGCGCCATAGTTGTAAACAGGGATGATGATCTATCAGGCGAAGCTGGCAGTCCCGTTCGGTGTCCTAGGCATCCGTTGTGATGGCACAGCCTTGCTTGGTATCGAGTTTCTGCCGGCGACCGATGTGCCACAACAACCGGTCAGCGCAATGGCCGAAGCTGTTTGCGTGCAATTGCTACGCTACTTTGCCGATCCTGACGCACCCTTCACCATGCCGTTACGCTACACAGCCAGCGCACATCGGGAAAAAGTCTGGCAAGCCATGTTGTCCATACCGCGAGGTACAACGCGCAGTTACGGCGAACTGGCCAGTCAATTGCATTCCTGCGCACAGGCCGTAGGTCAGGCCTGCGGCGCAAATCCGATCCCTATCGTGATTCCCTGTCATCGAGTGGTTGGAAAAACCGGGCTGGGCGGCTTCATGCACCACGCAGACGGTTCGCCGCTCAACATCAAACGCTGGTTGCTGACTCATGAACAACGCTGAATTGCTCGATGAATTCTCCGATACGCTCTGGCTGGAAGACGGCCTGTCGCGCAATACGCTGGACAGCTACCGGCGCGACCTGAACAAGTTCGCGGACTGGCTACAGGCGCATCAGGTTGCGAGCATTCTGCAAACCAGTCATGCGCATATTAAAGCTTATATTGCCGATTTATTCGTGGTGCAGAAGGCCAAAGCCAGCTCTGCCGGGCGAAATCTCTCCAGTCTCAAGCGACTATTTCGTTATCTGTTGAGACAAAATAAAATCACCGTCGATCCGACCTTGCAAATTGATACACCCAAACTGCCGCGCAACCTGCCCAAGACGCTCACCGAACTGGATGTCGAACAACTGCTCGCCGCCCCCGACTGTCAGACCCCGCTGGGGTTACGTGATCGCACCATGTTTGAAGTGCTGTATGCCACCGGTTTGCGCGTATCAGAACTGGTCGAACTGCATATCGGTCAGGTGAGCATGGATATGGGCATAGTCCGGGTGACGGGCAAGGGCAATAAAGAGCGGCTAGTGCCTTTAGGTGAAGAGGCGCTGGACTGGCTTGCACGCTATTTGCAGGATGGCCGTGGCGTGCTGCTGGGCGGGCAAATTACCGACGATCTGTTTGTCACCGCGAGAGGAGAGGGCATGACCCGTCAGATGTTCTGGTATCTGATCAAAAAGCATGCGCGTCATGGCGGGGTCGATAAGCCGCTCTCGCCGCACACCTTGCGCCACGCCTTCGCCACCCATTTGCTCAATCACGGCGCGGATTTGCGCGTAGTTCAGATGCTGCTGGGTCATGCGGATATTTCCACTACGCAGATTTACACCCATGTTGCCCGCGAGCGCCTGAAACAGCTGCACGCCAAACATCACCCGAGAGGCTGATGTGCATGCACAAAATCGCATACAATAGGTCGTCCCAACTGATAAGCTATAGCTTAATCCGCAGATTACGCAGATTCACACAGAAAAGTAGTGAGTCGTCAGTAAAGGATAGCTGCATATCACCAAAACAATGAACCAGTTTAGATATACAACCGCTTGTTTAATCGGCGTTAATCCATATAATCTGCGGACAGCACCTTTTTAAGGTTCAACGTTGAATCCGCTAAATCAGGAGAATACATGTTCGTAAAAATTGGCATTCTGTCATTCGCCGCACTGCTGTTGACCGCTTGTAGCACGACCTCTCAGCGTCCGGTTGAATCGCGCACCGCACCTCCGGCACCTGTTGAGGATCACTCGGTTATCACGCCCGCCGCAAAACCAATTCCAGGCAGCGGCGGTTATCTCGCAGGAGATGGGCCCGGCGCCAATCCCCCTGCGAACATGGATGAAATACCCGATGCCGTGCCTAAAAATGAACCTCTGCATCGCTACGCCAACCGCCCCTATGTCGCCCTGTCCAAGACCTATACCCCGCTGAGTGCACCGGGAAATTTCAAGCAGCGCGGTATCGCATCGTGGTATGGCAAGAAATTTCACGATCGCCGCACTTCCAGCGGTGAGAAATACGATATGTATGCCATGACGGCAGCGCATCCGATCTTGCCGATTCCCAGCTATGCGCGCGTCACCAATGTTTCCACCAATAAATCGGTCGTGGTTCGCATCAATGACAGAGGCCCCTTTATGCATAATCGCGCCATCGATCTTTCCTACACAGCAGCACATAAACTGGGGTTGTCCAATAAGGGGAGCACCACGGTGGAAGTTGAGAGTATCCTGGCCGATACCAGTACTTACGGCATGGCCAAAATGGAATCCGTACAAAGCACGCCGCTTGAACCGGCTCAATCCAGTATCTCAGAGCAAGGCAAGGGTAATGCCTTTCTGCAACTGGGTGCATTTAGCACCCGGACTGCCGCAGAAAAGTTTCAGTCCGAAATGCGCAGCAAACTCGGCAATATAGGCAAACAACTTGTTTTGTTTACACAAAGTAACAAGATACGCGTGCATGTCGGCCCCTATGCCAATCAGGTGGAAGCGCGCAACAGTCGTGCAAGTTTTCGCGATAAGCTGGGCTTCATGCCTGTGGTAAGCATGCACTAAGGTGGGAAGTGAGACCGCAAGGGTCCTCCCCGCACAACGAAGGGGCTGCGCCCCAAGTTTTTGCGTGAGGGAGTGGTAAGTGGCTGGCATGAATGAAGCCGATAGCAAGATGCGCATCGACAAGTGGCTGTGGGCCGCGCGTTTCTACAAAACGCGCAGTCTGGTTGTCGAAGCGATTGAAAATGGCCGCGTGTTGCTAGATGGTGCACGCGTCAAACCCGCCAAGACTGTCGCAGTGGGCGATGAATTGGTGCTGCATTTCGGACAGGCGCGCTTCGACATCACCGTGCTGGCGCTGTCGAATATGCGCGGCCCGGCGCCAGTCGCCCAAAAACTCTACCGTGAATCTGAAGAGAGTATCGCTCGACGCGCCGCGTTTGCCGAACAGCGCAAACTTCAGCCGGATGTCGCTACCTTTAGATACCGCCCCACCAAGCGCGACCGGCGCGAGATTGAGAAATTCAGACGTGGCGAATAAGGGCTGGCGCAGCCGTGTAATTCAAATTCTGTTGTTTGTCTTGCTCATCGCCGGCATACGGTTCTGGCAGCAACGCGACATGGCGACCGGTGTCGCTCCCGTATTGCAAGGAGTGACGCTGTCAGGGCAACCGTATATCTTACCGGCTCACCCTGATCGTCCGGTGCTGGTGCATTTTTGGGCGACCTGGTGTCCGGTCTGCCGCACCGAACAAAGTTCGATTGCCGACATCGCGCATGATTACCCGAATGCGATCACGGTGGCGATGCAGAGCGGGAAATCAGAGGCCGTGGCAAACCACATGCGCGAGCAGGGCATCGCTTTCCCCGTGGTGAACGATCCCGATGGCAGCATCGCCCGCGCATGGGGCGTGCACGCCGTCCCGGTCAGCTTCATCATCGCGCCCGATGGCAAGGTGCGCTTCGTCGAAGTCGGCTACACCACCGGAATTGGACTCAGATTAAGGCTTTGGCTGGCCGGGATTTGATGGGCTTTTAACCTGCGACTCTCAGCACCAGCCCCTTCAGATAAGCACCTTCCGGAAAACTTAGCAACACAGGATGGTCGGCGCTGGCGTGCAGGTGATGAATGATCTGTGCATCCACACCGGCATCGAGTGCAGCGCCGGCGATGATCTTCTGGAACAACTCTTCGCTGATCCCGCCCGAACAGGAATAGGTGAACAGCAAACCGCCCGGACGCAGCAGTTTGAAGCCCAGCAAATTGATGTCCTTGTAACCGCGTGCCGCTTTTTCCGCGAAGGCGGCGGTAGGCGCGAACTTAGGCGGGTCGAGGATAATCAGATCGAAAGTCCGTCCCTGATCGCGCAGTTTGCGCAGCGCCGCAAACACATCGGCATCCTGCCACTCGGCGCGATCGGCATCCAGACCGTTGCGGTTTAAGTTTTGCGCCGCAATCTCCAGCGCCTCGGCGGAAGCGTCGATCGACAGCACCGATTTGGCGCCGCCACGCAAGGCGTACAGCGAGAAGCCACCCGTATAACAGAAGCAGTTGAGCACGTCGCAGCCGTCGGCCAGCGTTTCGGTCAAGGCACGGTTATCGCGTTGATCCAGATAAAAACCGGTCTTCTGACCATCTGCCACATCCACGCCAAAACGCAGTCCGTTTTCAATGACTTCCACGGCGGAAGGCAACTCGCCGCGCAGCACGCCGTTGCGCAATTCCAGCCCTTCCAGCGCGCGAGAGTCGGAGTCGGAACGCTCGTAAATACAGACTGGCGAGCGGAGTTCCTGCAAGATATCCGCGATCGTTTCACGCCAGCGCTCAGGTCCGGCACTGCCGATCTGCATCACGATCACATCGCCGTACTGATCGACAATCAAACCCGGCAGTCCGTCGGATTCGGCATGAATCAGGCGCATGCCGCTGCTGTCGCGGTCCAGATTGAGTCCGGTGCGCGCAGCGACTGCCTGTGAAATCTTTCGGCGGAAAAAATCCGCGTCGATGATTTCATCTTCGCGCAGTGACCAGAGCCTCGCGGTGATTTGTGAACTGGCGTTGTAAGCGGCCCAGGCTAAAAATTGTCCGTTAGCGTCGCGTACCGGCACGGTGTCGCCGCTGGCAGGCGAACCCTCGATGCGTGCTATGCCACCTGAAAAGACCCAGGGATGACGGCGTTGCAGCGATTTTTCGCGCCCCTCTTTCAGAAATATTCCGGCCTGCCCGCCCGCATTGCCGTGAGCCGGTACGGTGCGGGCCGGACTGGCCGACTCTCCCGCAGGCCGTTCGTTGCGCTGCGTGCGTTTGCGGAAATCACGGTTGCCCTGGGACGCGCGGTGCGGCGTAGAAGGTCTGTTGTTTGATTTGTTGGGCTTTTTATCTGTCATGGTTTTCTTTTAGCACGCGGATGCGCGGCATCGTAAATTTTGCTCAAATATTGATAATCGAGGTGCGTATAGACCTGCGTGGTGGAAATGCTGGCGTGGCCTAACATCTCCTGTACGGCGCGCAAGTCACCGGATGATTGCAGCACATGGGTGGCAAACGAATGGCGCAGCACGTGCGGGTGGACGTTGCTGGTGACGCCCTGCTTGATACCCCATTGTTTCATGCGCAGTTGCACGACGCGCGGTGAGATGCGCGCGCCACGGCTGCCGACGAACAGCGCGACTTCGCCGGCATTCGCCAGTTGTGAGCGCGCCGCCAGCCAGTTTCGCAATGCGTCAATCGCACAGCTACCCAGTGGCACGATGCGGGTTTTTTGCCCCTTGCCGGTCACGCGCACTTCGCCTGCGGGGATATCGGCGCGCATCGCATCCGCGTTCAGATCAACCAGTTCGGCCAGTCGCAGCCCGGAGGAATAGAACAGCTCGAACATCGCCTTGTCGCGCAGCGCGTCAGGGGTGTCCGCCGGCAAATCCACCATGCGTATCGCCTGATCGGGCGACAACACTTGTGGTAGTGCCTTGGCCGATTTTGGGGCGCGTAGAGCGATACAGGGATTGCTGTCAAAACCGTGATCGCGCAGCAGATAGTTGTAGAAGCCGCGCCAGGCCGACAGCAGCCGGGATAACGAACGTCCGCCCAATCCGCTGCTGTGCAATTGCCCGATATAGCGGCGGATATGGTGAGCCTTCAAGTCGCCCAGTGGCGTGTCGGCGCAGAGTTCAAACAGATTTTTCAGGTCGTGCGCGTAACTCTCGGCGGTTAGCTTCGAGTAACGTTTCTCATTCAGCAGCCACGCCAAATAGCCTTGCAGGTACTTCTGGTTGGTGGCTGTGTTGCTCACTTTAATTCGAGATACGGGTGCAGTGCGCTTTCTACAGCTTCGGCGATGCGCTGCAAAAATACCGTGCCCATTTCAGGGTAGAAGCGCTGCTTGTCTTCGGAGGCGAGCACTAACAGTCCGATGGAGACGCTGCCGGCATGCAGCGGCAGATAAGCAAATGAGTTCAGTTGTGCCGCGCTTTCACCAAACCATTCGGCGGTGTCGTGTACGGGTTGTTGCACGCAGACCGGGGTCGTTTGTCCGTCGGTGAATACCAGCACTTCCATGCTGGGTGGATTGACCTGCCACAGACGCAACGCGGCATGCGGCACGGCGAAAATATCGCGCAACAGATGGGGAATCAAGTCCTGCAAGGTGGCTAAGTCACGTGCGGCAAACAGGGAGGTGGTGAATTCATGCACCTTGTGTTGCAGCGCATCGTTCTCTTTGGCGAAAGTCAGCAGATCGTGCAGCTTACGTTCCAGTCCCTTGTTCTTTTCACGCAGCGCCAGCAACTGGCGTTCGCTCAGCGAAATGGTGCGTCCGCCGTGCGGATGGGCCAGCGTAATCTGTGACAGCGTTTCGACATATTCCTCGAAGAATTCCGGGGTGTTGATTAAATAGTGTGCAACGTCTTCTGAATTCATGCTGTGTACCTTATAAATTTATTTCGCCTGAAAATACGCTGATCGCAGGCCCTGACATCAATACCGGTTCGCCGATTCCCGCCCAGACGATAGTCAGTGTGCCGCCATGTGTCGCGACGCTCACCGGACTGTCGAGCAGGCCGCGCCGGATGCCGGACACCACCGCCGCACAGGCGCCGGTTCCGCAGGACAAGGTCTCGCCCGAGCCGCGCTCAAAGACGCGCAGACGCACATGATTTCTATCCATGACCTGCATAAATCCCGCATTGACGCGCTTCGGGAAGCTGGGGTGATGCTCAATCAGCGGCCCGATTTTCTCCACGGGGGCGGATTCTACATCGTCCACGATTTGTACGGCATGGGGATTGCCCATTGAGACGATGCTGACCATCACCGATTCCCCCGCCACGTCCAGCGCCTGCATCACTTCGATCTCGCCGCCCGTGTAGGGGATGCGCTCAGCGCTGAAAACCGGCGCGCCCATGTTGACCATCACGCGCCCGTCATCTTCCAGTCTCGGGCGAATCAGGCCGTTGTGTGTTTCGACCACGATCTCGGGTTTGCTGGTCAGTTTTTGTTCATGCACAAAGCGCACAAAGCAGCGCGCGCCGTTGCCGCACTGTTCCACTTCGCCGCCGTCTGCATTGAAGATGCGATAGCGAAAATCCGCGCTGGTATCGTGCGCCTTTTCGACCAGCAAAATCTGGTCACAGCCTACGCCGAAATGCCGGTCAGCTAACAGACGCAATTGTTCGGTGGAAAGTGAGATGCGCTGGCGCACACCGTCCAGAACGACAAAGTCGTTGCCGGCGCCGTGCATCTTGGTGAATTTTAACAACATATTGATTCCTGTAGATTTTATATTGTGTCCGCAGATGAACTCAACGCTTTAATTTCTTGATGCCTGAAACATTGTTCTGTGTGATCGTTGACCATGCCGGTTGCCTGCATAAAAGCATAGCAAATCGTCGTGCCGATAAACTTGAATCCGCGTTGTTTTAATTCTTTACTCATCGCATCGGATTCGGGCGAACTCGACGGCACCTCAGCCAGATTTTGCCACGAATTTTGCCGTGGATGTCCCTCGACGAACTGCCAGATAAACCGGGCGAAACTGCCGAATTCGCGCTGAATTTGCAGAAAATGCTGTGCATTGATCACTGTCGACTGCACCTTGAGGCGATTCCTGACGATACTGGGATTTTGCAGCAGAGATTCTATTTTATTCGCGTCATATACCGCAATGCGTGCGGCATCGAAATCATCGAAGGCGGCGCGATAATTTTCGCGTTTACGCAACACGGTAATCCAGCTCAGGCCAGCCTGCGCGCCTTCCAGAATCAAAAACTCAAACAACTTCCTGTCATCAAACAGCGGAACACCCCATTCGCTATCGTGATAGCGCTGGTACAACGCATCGTCACCCGCCCAGGCGCAACGCTCGCTCATGACGAATGTACACCCAGTTGCAGGCAGTCGCGCCACAGGCAGCGATCCATCACCACGGTAATACCGGCTTGTTGCGCACGCACTGCTGCCGCTTCATGCACCACGCCCTCTTGCAGCCAGATTCGTTTGATTCCTAAGCGGATGCAACTCTCCACGATTTCGGGCACATGTTCGGATGCGCGAAACACATCTACGATATCCGGGGTTTCAGGCAGGCTTTCCAGATTCGCACAGGCACGTTCGCCCAGCACTTCTGTCACCATGGGGCGCACCGGAAGAATGCGGTAACCTAAGCTTTGCAGGCCTTGTGCCACCCGGAAGCTGGGGCGGGATTCATGGGCGGACAGGCCGACAACCGCTACGGTGTGAATTTGTTTGAGGATCAGGCGGATGGTGTCTGTATCTGGATTAACGAACATGGCGGCAGGGCGAATTAGTCGAGGTCGCAAAGATAGCACTTTTCTCGGGTTTGGCGGGACGATTGCAAGCTCGTCATGGACGAACACACAAAAAAACGCTATGCTGCACGACCTTTTGAAAGAAGCCGGATGCTTCCATCGCATTGGAATATTTTAAAGTTCAGCATATTACCGTTGTTTCAACATACGCGCTCGTAGCTCAGATGGATAGAGTATTGGTTTCCGAAGCCAAGGGTCGTGGGTTCGACTCCCGCCGAGCGCACCAAAATGTAGTTTTAAGTAGTCCTGAAACATCCTTCCAGCCCTTACGGTATATAGCCTTAAGGGCTTTTTTACGTCCTGAGTCTGCAAAAGCAAACCTAAGGAGATGCGGATTTATTCGTCGTCTCCGCGAAAACAGGTTAAGCAGGCAAGCCGCTAGGCGGCTGCTCGCAAAGCGGAGATCCAGCGCCTTGATTTAACTGGATTCCCGCCTGCGCGGGAATGACAAAACCGAATAAATCAGCGCTTCCCTAACGGCCTACTGAGGATATGCTTCCCTAAGCCGGACAAGCCGGAACCAAAAAAGTTAAAATCCGCGCAGTCCATCGTTTGAGGCTACGTTGATCATGAAACTGCTGACTGAACGTTACCAATCTGACCTGCTCGGTGTATTGTCCTGTTACGACCGTATCATTATTACGGGCACCTTGCCGGGAGCCTGTTATG
>Ga0208863_1000336_pt1 | contig 54199 bp, 32 predicted proteins | sample RifOxyD3_FD_184040 | JGI IMG/M metagenome (GOLD analysis project Ga0208863, IMG submission 184040) | Soil microbial communities from Rifle, Colorado - Rifle Oxygen_injection D3 (SPAdes) | ecosystem: Environmental > Terrestrial > Deep subsurface > Rock core/Sediment | place: Rifle, Colorado... | reverse complement strand
ATAACGCCGAAATATCTGCTGGATCGCTTATGCTTGCTGAAAGTAGGCGGATTGCCGCGTTGTTGCTCACCCACCCATCTGATGCCGAATGGGATCACGCCTTAAGGATTGAAAATATCCTGCAAAAGAACACGCCGGCAACCGCATTCAGGCAGGCGAAGCTGATTCGGAACCGTTTGGTGACGTTAGACGAGGAAGGCTGGAAGCTGATTGCCGAAGGGGATATGGAAGTGTCGTCTCAGCTTCTATTGGCAGCTGCAATCAAGCACAGCTACTTGTTGGGGGATTTCTTGCGAGACGTGTACGCCAGGCAACTCAGCCGGATGGAACTGGCTCTGAATAGTCACTTGTGGGATGCGTTTTGGGTGGAGTGCGTACACCGTGATGGCGACATTGAGCAATGGTCTGCTTCCACTAGAAAAAAACTTTTTGAGGTCATTGTCAGAATATTGGTCGAGGCCAAATATCTCGACTCCAGCAAAAAAAAGAATATGACACCGCCCAGTCTGCATCCGACGGTCATTTCTTTTCTAAAACGGCATGGTGAATTTGATGTTGTCGCTACAATGAAAGTGTCCCGATGAGCATATTTGAAGAGCGTCTTAACCAAATCCTGCCGCGTCTTACCTCGAAAGAGCTGCTGAACAACGAAGGTCTTAGTAATGAAATCGGCTTCTGGGTATTCGATTACCCGCCAGAGTTCGAGCTGGAAATGCGTTCATTTCTGGCTGACGTCATCGAGCCTGCACTTGCCAAACAGCATCCGCCGATACGCTTTGCCACGGTCAATGTTTTTGATCTGGCTATCGGCTTGCTGGAAGAGCGCAAGTTGCTCGATAAGGCATTCGATATGCAGCAGGCACAAGGTGATGACAAAGCACTTGAATCGTTGCGGCGCGTCCTGAAAGAGGACAAGTTGGCTGAATGCCTCGTGTCCCAGATAGATGTCGATAATCAAGACTTGGTTATTCTGACGGGTGTCGGATCTGCCTATCCTATATTGCGCACGCACACTTTGTTATCAGCTCTGCATCCGTTGATGAAAGACACGCCCTTGCTGATGCTGTATCCAGGTAAATATGACGGCTACTCCTTCCGGCTATTCAACAAACTTTCCGAAGATCACTACTACCGCGCATTCCGCTTGGTATCCTGACGCACATCGCAAATAGGCAAAACATATGAAAATCAGAGAGCTGTTTACCAAACCTATCGACCGACCAATCAACGGTGTGATCAAAGCGGATCAACGCGATGCCGAGAGTATTTGGCAAGAACTGGATGAGTACGTCGTCACCAAGCAGCTGACCGAGTATTTTCGACGTTTTTTCGATGCGTTCCTAGCTGCTGCTGATAGTCCTAAAGATCCGGTCGTCACCTCGCGTATGGGGGTTTGGGTTTCTGGCTTCTTTGGATCGGGTAAATCTCACTTCATCAAAATCCTTTCCTATCTGCTGGAAAATATCGAGGCAATTGATCCTGCAACAGGCATCCCTAAACGCGCGGCTGCATTTTTTGATGAGCACAAAATTAAGGATGCACTCTTGCTGGCGGATATTCAGCGTGCGGTAAAGGGTAGTTCCGATGTCATCCTGTTTAATATCGATGCCAAGGCTGACAGTAAATCAGACCGTGATGTCATCTTGCAGGTGTTCCTGCGCGTCTTTAATGAAAAGCTCGGCTACTCAGGCGATGCGCCACATATCGCCGACATGGAGCGCCATCTGGTTAGTAAGGGCGATTTTGAAGCGTTCAAGGTGGCTTTTCAGGAAAAGAATGGCTCGAACTGGGACAAAGAGCGGGATGCCGTGGATTTTCTGCGGGATGACGTGGTCTATGCCCTGGCAAAATCACTGAATATGACCGAGGAGTCTGCCGGGCTTTGGTTCGACAATTCTCGCGACGATTACAAAATCAACATCGAAGGTCTGGCAAAAATCATTCGGGATTACCTGGCGACCAAGCCCGCCGGTCATCGCGTGATCTTCCTGGTGGATGAGGTCGGGCAGTTTATCGGCGACAACACGCAGATGATGCTCACCCTGCAAACCATCATTGAGCAACTGGGTGGCTTGTGTCAGGGCAGGGCATGGGTAATCGTCACCAGTCAGGAGGATATTGACGCGGCCATCGGTGAAATCAATAAAACCAAGTCCCAGGATTTTTCCAAGATTCAGGGGCGTTTCCACACACGGCTGTCACTGGCGAGTTCAAATACCGATGATGTGATCAGCGAACGTCTGTTGTCCAAGACGGAAGCAGCACACGTCGAGTTACGGGATTGCTTCGCCCAGAAGGGCGACATCATCAACAACCAGCTCGCCTTTGTCGGTAACTCAGTCTCGATGCGCAGCTACAAGGATGCGGCTGAATTTGTCGCCAGTTATCCTTTCGCGCCATACCAATTCACCTTGCTGCAAAAGGTCTTCGAGTCCATCCGCAAGGTAGGGGCAACAGGTAAGCATCTATCCAAAGGCGAACGATCATTGCTGGATGCGTTCCAGTCTGCTGCGGTGCGCAATGCGGATCGGAATATTGATGCCCTCGTGCCGATGTATGATTTTTATCCATCCATCGAAAGCTTTATCGATACCAGCGCAAAACGCTCGATTGATGAAGCGCCATCCAATCCATCGCTGGAATCCTATGATGTTCAATTGCTCAAAGCGTTATTCCTGATTCGTTACATACCGGATATCGTCAAACCCAATGTCGATAATCTCGCGACACTGTGCGTAGATCAGATTGATGCTGACAAGCTGGCGCTAAAACGTAAGATACAGGAAAGCCTGACTCGTCTGGAACAACAACGTCTGGTCAGTCGCAATGGCGACCTATGGTTTTTCCTGACCAACGAAGAACGAGATGTCGCACGCGAAATCGGGCATGTCGATGTATCTTCGGTTGAAAAATCCCGTTTGCTTGGCGAGTTAATTTTTGAGGAAATTCTCGGTGGCATGACCAAAATTCGCCATCGCGATACCAAGGGCGATTATGAAATCAACCGTCTGTTGGATGGTGCGCCGTGGAAAAATGCCAGTCATCAACTCTCTTTTGAAATTGTCACGCCGTTGAGCGATGACTACGAGTCATTGAGTGATGCCAAGGCGATTTTGCGTAGCGCTGATCGTGCCCTGATCCGTATGGCAGAGAGTAATCGGCTCGATATTGAGCTGAACCTCTATCAGCAGATCGAAAAATATATCGACAGTCCTAAAGCCAGCTCAGCTGCTGCACCGCTCAAACGTATCCTCGCCGACCGTAAGGATGAAAACCGTGAGCGTAAAGCAAGGTTGATTGAGCAGCTCAGTACGGCACTGGTCAATGGTGACTGTTATGCGTTGGGTCAAAAGTTGCCGAGCAAGGCAGCAGCGCCTTCGACGCAAGTGGATGAGTTGGTTAACTACCTCATCTCCAATACCTACACCAAACTGAAATATCTCAAGATACGCCAGCTTGATCCGATTGCCGAGATCAAGGCTGTCTTGATGGCTGACAGCATTGGTCAACATGCCTTATCGTTAGGCGGGGAGGAGGGTAATCCGCTCGCGCTTAATGAAATGCGGGAATATCTACAGCTCAAAGCTTCTCAAAGTCGTGTGATGCTGTCTGACGTGGTTGATCGCTTCAGCGGCGCGCCGTGGGGATGGAAGCCGGAATGGGAAATCGTGCTGCTGATTGCTCGCTTGTTTATGGCGGGTGAGATCAAACTTGTGTCTGACAACTCCGATCTTGAACCTGTTTCTGCGGTGGATGCGCTCACCAAGTCGGTGCGCTTCAAGCAAGTCTCCATTCTAAAACGTAAGACCGCCGATGCGGTTCAGCTCAAACGCGCGCGTGAACTCCATAAAGACCTGTTTTCAAAGCTGGGGCGTGATGACGAAGACGGACTGGTTGCCGACTTTCGCGAAAGTCTGACTCAATGGCAATCCAAGCTGAAGGAATATTCTCACCTGTCCACAACCAAGCATCATCCTGGCAAGGCAGTCATTGACCAAAACGTGTTGAGCATCGCCAAACAACTGGCAATCCGCGATTCGTTTGAATTTGTTGAAGCGATTCTGACCAATAAAGATCAATGGCTGGATGCTGCCGATGATATTCACGATCTGATCAGCTTCTATACGACGCAGATTGCAACCTGGCGCAGGATGCTTGACGCGTTACTCCGCTTCGAACCCAATCGTCCGGCACTCATTAAAGAGGTCGCGGCGGCGACCGCGTTGCAACAATTGGAAGCAATACGCGACAACCCCATGCCTTACCAGCAAATCAACCAGATTGAGACCCTGATCCAATCGGTGGATGCGGTGAATGTCAAGCTGGTAGATGCCAAGCGTGAACACGCCTTGCTCTTGCTGGAAAAGAAAATTGCTGAGGTTGGAGGCGCATTGGATCAGGCGCATGCACAGCCTGAATTGCGCAATCGTGCCTTGTCCTCGCTACAAAAAATTAAATTGGATATTGCAGCTCAATCCAGCATTCCGCAAATTCATTATTTGCAGGATCAATCCGGCAGTGCGCTGGATGGCGCGATGGATATGATTGCCGCCGCGCTGAGTGCAGTACCTAAAGCGCAACCGCTCGCCGTAAAGTCGCCGGGTGATCATGCGACGGTTATCAATGTGGGCTCAGCCCCGATAACTCAAACCGTTACGCCGAAGCCTGCCAAAGTAATTCGTGCTGCTGACTTCTCCAGCAAATCTTATTTGGAAACCGAGGCTGAAGTGGATGACTATTTAGGTAAGCTCAAAGCCGAACTGCTGGCGGCGATCAGGGCGGGGCAGCGGGCGCGGATACAGTAAACGTTCAACACTTGGAGTATTGAGTTTCAAGGGGTATGATTCTGCATGAAACGTTAATTAAAATACAGCCATGACCCTGTCACAATCTTCGTCGAGTAAATCAACCCCTCTTGTCCAGCATGTTCGTGCCGGTAAGGTTTATCGCCGCGAGGATCTTGTACCCTATTCGACGAGTGTTGATCGTGAGTTGCAGCAGCTTGTTGCGCAAGGTTTGTTGCAAAAACTGGCGCAGGGAATGTATTACCGACCTAAGAAAAATGTCTTCGGTGAAGTGCCGCCAAGCGAAAGTGATTTGCTTGCGGTTTTTTTAAAAGATAAAAATTTCCTCAGCTTCAATCCCAGTGTATATAACTCACTGCGTCTGGGGACAACCCAGCTTTACAACAAAAATATCGTTTACAACCACAAGCGCCACGGCATGTTCAAGCTGGATCAGCGCGAATACGATTTTCGCCTGAAACACAATTTCCCTAAGCCCAGCCAAGTGACGACTGAATATCTGCTGGTTGATATGCTGAATAATCTGGCTGATCTGGCAGAGGATGAAGATGAGGTGCTTGAGCGGGCGAAAAAGAAGCTCACTCAGTTTGATGCCAAGAAGTTGAATAAAGCGCTGGTTGATTTTGGATCAGTCGCGACCAAGCGGTTGGTCAATGCATGGTTGTCGCAAGGCTTAAGCAAGCCGGGAGTCCTTTAAATGAGCGGAACCAATATATTTTTACACCGCCACAAAGATTTCCCCACGCTTATTGCACAACTCGCACGATCACTGCAAATTTCTCCATATCTTATTGAAAAAGATTATTGGCTGATGCACAGCCTGTGGGCATTGCAGCAGCAGGGCTGGAAATTTGAACTGAAGGGTGGGACGTCGCTTTCCAAGGCTTACGGCATTATTGACCGGTTTTCTGAGGACATCGACATACGCTTTGAGCCACTCGGCGAGCTGGATCTCAAAACAGGTAAAAATCACGACAAACCGGCACACATTGCCGCACGTAAAGACTTTTTTGATAGTCTGGCTAAACAGATTGCCATTCCTGACCTTATTGAGGTGAGGCGTGATTGCGACTATGACGATGATAAATTTCGTAATGGCGGCATCATTCTTGACTACCCATCGGTGATCGATCAGCTGTCTGGCGTGAAAGAAGGCATCCTGCTTGAAGTCGGCTTTGATGTCACCACGCCTAACTCGCCACGCACCATTAGTTCATGGGCGTTGGATGCTGCCTTACAGGCGAAAGTAAATGTGATCGACAATCGGGCAGTGGATGTTGCCTGCTACAGTCCCGCCTATACCTTTGTGGAAAAACTGCAAACCGTATCTACCAAGTTTCGCAAGCAACAGGAAGCGACAACTTTCCCCAAAAACTTCCTGCGGCATTATTACGACATCTACCGCTTACTGGGGAACGCGGAAGTGCTGGCTTTCATCGGAACGCCTGACTATATCGCACACAAGCAAGCGCGTTTCCCCAAAGCCGATAATCAGCATATCACCAGTAACGAAGCCTTCCTGCTTTCCGATCCAAAAGTGCGCAGCCTATACGACGCCAAATATCGCGAAACAGCCGCTCTGTATTACACCGGGCAAATCCCGTTTGGCGACATTCTCGCCCGTATCCATCAGCATATCGAGCAACTATAAACAAGATGAATAAAGCCAAACTCAAAACCTATGCCCCGCAAGCTCGCCGTGATTTCATTGCAGCGGTAACAGCGCGCGCCAACCTGCTCGGCTTGTCTGACAAGGGCGGCAAGCTTGAGGTGGCTACCGGTGAGAGAAAAGGCGATATCGCACTCATCGCGGGTATGGAATGGTCAGCTAAGGTGTATGAGCTGCGCGAACGCCTGATCAAGCGTATGACAACTGAGGGTTTCAGTCATACCGTTGATGCGATTGCCTACACCTGGTTTAACCGGTTTGCCGCACTGCGCTATATGGAAATCCATGATTATCTGGATCACGGCTATCGCGCGCTCTCCAACCGCGAAGGCGGCATGCCGGAAATACTGAATCATGCGACTGAGCTGGATCTGCCGGGCTTGAATAAAGACAGGGTAGTTGAGTTCAAGCTCGCAGGTGATAAGGACGGTGAGCTATACAAAATGCTGCTGGTTGCTCAGTGCAATGCGCTTTCCCGCGCCATGCCTTTCCTGTTTGAGCATATCGACGACGAAACCGAACTGCTGTTGCCTGACAATCTGCTACGCACCGACTCTGTTATTGCCAAGTTGGTCGCCGCCATTCCTGAGGAGTACTGGCAGGAAGTCGAGATTATCGGCTGGCTGTACCAGTTTTACATCAGCGAGAAGAAGGATGAGGTGATCGGCAAGGTAGTCAAGAGCGAGGATATTCCCGCTGCCACCCAGCTTTTTACCCCAAACTGGATTGTTAAATATCTGGTGCAAAACAGCGTCGGTCGCCTGTGGTTGATGGCGAATCCTGCTTCAACGCTAAAAAGTGAATGGGCTTATTACATCGAACCTGCTGAGCAGACGCCGGAAGTTCAGGCTCAGTTGGATGCCTTGATTCAGACCCGCATGATTGAAGACGGCGGCAGCCTGAGTCCTGAAACCATCACCGTCCTTGATCCTGCCTGCGGCTCTGGTCATATTTTGGTTGAAGCCTATGAAGTGCTCAAAGGCATCTATCTGGAACGCGGCTATCGCCTACGCGACATTCCCCGCCTGATTCTGGAAAAGAACCTCTACGGTCTGGATATCGATGACCGTGCTGCGCAACTGGCTGGATTTGCTCTGTTGATGAAGGCTCGTGCCGATGATCGCCGCCTGTTGGATAATCCGCCGAAGCTTAACGTTCAGGCGTTGCAGGAGAGCATGGGGCTGGATGCGGATGCAATCGTTCAGGCTTTGTTTCCCTCGACAGTAAGGACGAGAACGAGTGGTTTTGGTGATGACGATCTTTTTCCCGGCAGTCGTCCGCAAATGAGCTTTGACGAGTCGATGGCATTGAAATCAAACAACAACGTTCGTGCTGAGCCTGTCGAAGCGCAATCCATACGCTTGCTGATCGATACCTTTGCCCATGCCAAGACCTTTGGTTCGCTGATCCAAATCCCGCAGGCGTTGAATGTGAAACTGGCGACGATGGCGGAGAGTTTGCAACAGGCTATCCTGAAAGGTGACCTTCTTACCGAATCGGCAGCGCAACAATTGTTGCCGCTGGTGGAGCAGGCGAAAGTGCTGGGGATGCAGTTCGAAGCGGTGGTGGCGAATCCACCGTATATGGGAGCAAAGGCGATGAATGTGGCCGTCAAGGAATTTGCCAGGGCATGGTACGAACCCTACAAATCTGATCTGTTCGCTATGTTTTCGATCCGGCTGCTGGCGAATGTTCGCCAAGGCGGATTCATGGCGCTGATGACACCTTTCGTTTGGATGTTCCTTTCATCATATGAGTCCATGAGACGTAGGATTTTGGAGGAAGGAGATATTCTCACTCTGGTTAGACCTGAGTATCACGCCTTCTTCGACTCTGCATTTGTCCCTATTTGCGCTTTCGCGTTCCAAAAAACTGTTCCCGTCGAAGAGCGTGTCGGCGTCTTTGTGGATCTTTCCGAGTTTTATGGCTACGACCTGCAACCAGCGAAACTCAGAGAAGCCGTGGAGACACCTGAGGTTTCTTGGAGGCACGAGGTAAGTGGATTCGATTTCAGAAAAATTCCGGGCTGGGCTATTGCATACTGGCTCAGCCATAACGCCCTCCAGTCGTTCGAAAAGCGGCCAGCGCTTTCTCAAGAGTTTGAATTCAGACAAGGCTTGGCAACAGGTGCCAACGACATTTTTTTGCGCTTATGGCATGAATGTTCCGTTGATCGCATAGGCTTCGGTTATTCAGACGCCGAGCTTGCGAAAAATTCAAAAAAGAGGTGGTTCCCCTGCCACAAAGGGGGGGAGAGTAGACGTTGGTACGGAAACCAATATTTTGTCGTTGACTGGGAGAATGATGGGCAAGCTTTGAAGGCGTTTTCGGGCTCTGTAATTCGAAATCCAAGCTATTACTTCAAAGAAGGTGCAACGTGGGGAAGTCTCACTGTGTCCGCTCTGACAATGCGCTATAGCCCTCCGGGGTTTGTGTTCGAATCAAAAGGAGCTGTCGCTTTTGCCAAGCAGGGGAAAAACATTTTCGATTTGCTCTCACTTGCTAACTCGCGAGTTATGGATCATTTCCTCAAGGTGCTTGCTCCGACGATGGATTATTCGCAAGGACCAGTCGGGAAAGTTCCGTATGTAGAGCTCGGAGATAGAAATAGCGAACTTGCCAAGAGGTGTATCGAAATTTCGAAACGTGCTTGGAATTCTTATGAAATTTCGTGGGAGTTTTCTCGATTTCCATGGTTGCCTGTGTTCCCTGGAGAAGGCATTTTGAACCATTCATGGAGCCAGTGGGAGAATACTGTTACAAAAAACGTGTCCGAACTTGCATTCATCGAGTCAGAAAACGAACAGCTCGTAATCGAAGCCTACGGCCTGCAAGACGAACTCTCACCCGATGTCCCAGAAGATCAGATCACCCTCGCTCGTGCGGACCGCGAGAAGGACTGTCAGCGCCTGATCTCCTATGCCATCGGCTGCATGATGGGCCGCTACAGCCTGGACGAACCCGGTTTGATCTACGCCCATGCAGGTAATGTCGGCTTCGATGCCACCCGCTACCAGATTTTTACCGCCGATGCTGATGGCATCGTGCCGCTCACCGACGAGTTCTGGTTTGAGGATGATGCCGCCAACCGCATCCGCGAATTCCTGCTGGCCGTGTGGGGAGCTGAAACACTGAACGAGAATATGGCTTGGCTGGCGGAAAGCCTCGGCATGAAGGGTAACGAAACCCCGGAAGAGACTATTCGCCGTTATCTCGCGTCCAGTTTTTTCAAGAATCACCTGCAAACCTACAAGAAGCGCCCGATCTACTGGCTGTTTTCCAGCGGAAAACAGGGTGCATTTCAGGCGCTGGTTTATCTGCACCGTTACCACGAAGGCACGCTTGCCCGGATGCGTGCCGAATATGTCGTGCCACTGACCAGCAAGATCCAGTCACGTATCGAGATGTTGACCAAGGATGCCGAAGTTGCCACCGTGACCGCTGCACGCAACAAGATCAACAAGGAAATCGAAGTTCTGCGCAAGAAACACGTGGAGCTTCTCACCTATGACGAAAAACTTCGCCACTATGCCGACATGCGCATCCAACTGGATCTGGATGATGGCGTGAAGGTCAACTACGGTAAGTTTGGTGATCTGCTGGCTGAGGTAAAGGCGGTGACGGGTGGGAGTGGAGATGAGTGACTCCACCATGACACACCCTCTGCCGCTGCCGCCCGATGTGCTGGCCGACTACCAGGACTGGCTCAAGACCATCAAGCAGAGAATCCATGCGACACGGATGAAAGTCGCGTTGGCCGCCAATGGGGAGTTGATTTCCCTCTACTACGAAATTGGGGCACAAATTGTTGATCGGGAGTCTCATGCCCAGTGGGGCAGCGGATTCATCGACGCCTTCAGTCACGACTTGAGACAAGCCTTCCCGGAGGTCGGCGGCTTTTCATCCAAGAACCTGCGGTATTGCCGGGCTTTCTTTCGCTTTTACTGCGATCCTGCAATTTGGCAACAGGCTGTTGCCAAATTACGCGATGCCGTGTGGGCAGGCGCTGAAACGGAATTATCTGCGTTGCTGTCAAACATCCCTTGGGGACACAACATCCAGATTTTCACTAAATGCGGCAGCGTGACCGAAGCCCGTTTTTACATCGAGCAAACCCTGGAGCAAGGCTGGAGCCGCGATGTGCTGGCGCTGCAACTCAAGTCAAACTTGTATGCCCGCGCAGGCAAAGCGGTGACCAACTTTTCCCGCACCTTGCCATTGCCACAGTCTGACCTGGCTCAGCAAACCCTCAAAGATCCTTACACCTTCGATTTTATGGCGATGACGGCGCCTTTCAACGAGCGGGATGTAGAGCGCCAGCTCACACAGCACATCACCCAGTTTTTGCTGGAATTGGGTAAAGGCTTTGCCTTCATTGGCCGACAGTACCACCTGGAAGTGGCGGGCAACGATTACTACATCGACCTGTTGTTCTACCACGTCACACTGAAATGCTATGTTGTGGTGGAGCTCAAAAACCGCAAATTCATCCCCGAGTACGCAGGCAAACTTAATTTTTACCTGTCTGCCGTGGATAGCCTGCTCAAACGCAGCGATGACCAGCCCACCATTGGTCTGCTGCTGTGCCGCGACAAAAACAACGTCGAAGTGGAATTTGCGCTGCGCGATATGAACAAACCGATGGGCGTGAGCGAATACACCCTGGTGGAAGCCTTGCCTGACAACCTGAAGGGTGCATTGCCCACAGTGGAGGAAATCGAGAATGACTTGCAGAAAATGCAAGAAGTGGAAGATGGCAATAGCAACAGTGGCCGTCAATGATCGGTTCAATAGTGTTCAGTGGCTTAATGAAAAGCTCAGACAGGTCAGCGAAGTTACCCTGCGTCGGACATTTATGTGGGTGCGTGTTGTGGTGCATCTGGCTGAAGTGCTGCCAGTGGGACATGCAATTGAACAAGTAACCGAACAAGTAACCGAACAAGTAACCGGCTTCTTGAAATATATGGAAGAAGGAGTAGCAAAAATTCTATCCCAGAAATATAGGCTGACGGCTTTGTCCAATAGCTTGTTGGACAATTCACAACCATGAAAACATGAGGCTATCCTTTTGAGTACCCAACGAATCGTTGATTCCCTTGCCACGCTGTATGCGAATCATGCCGTAGTGTTTTGGCACGATGCAGATGCCGAGTTTTCATCTGTTGTAGATGGACTTCCATTGTCTGACGTACATGTTGCGCGCATTGACACCCTGCCTGCGCTCAAAGTTAAGCTGGATATCGAGCGCGCACCAAAACAAAAATGGCTGCTCTACAGCAATAAACCAGAACCTGAACTTGCCCAAGACTGGCTGCTGGATATTCGCCTGCGCAGCAAGTTATTCAGCGCGGATGCCGCCTCCATTCTGCTGGAAGACTTGGGGCTGACATCGCAGACATTGCGTGCGCATCTGAAACTTCGCGCCAAGTTCCTGCGTGCTAAAGACCGTGTTGAAAAACTGAAACGACTGGTGGTGCCAACCGATACGGCAGAGGATATCGACCGCAAGATGCTGGCGGTGTTGGCACGAGCAGATCAGCCAGAATTGACGGCGGTATTATTTCGCCTGTTTTCAGGTTTGGTTGCGGAGGGGATGGCTGACTTGAATGCCGAGACCCGGCAATGGCAGGAGATTCAGAGCAATGAATTGGAATCGGCTTTCTGGGAAAATGTTGAGCGAGAGTTCGGCTACGCCCAGTCAGCGCCTTTGTTGTCAGACTTTTTGATTCATTTGCTGGTTACGGATTTTGCACGTTCACTGTCCGGCAATTGCCCCGGTCAACTCGCCCATTTCGTTTTACCCAATAAAACACTGGCGGCAAATGCGGCGGTATTCGTTGCCCGGTGGCGTTCAGATATGGCGCACTTTGCCAGTTACAACGCCTTGTCTGAGCAGATAGCCAGGGAGCTGGATATTGCCGGTATGTTGGGCAGTTTGTCCGGTGCTGCTCTCTCTGAGGTGATGACCTTTGCGGTCGTTGAGCAGCGCATCATCAAACAGATCAAGGATCAAATTATTGCGGCATCCGGTGCCGAATCGAATGCAGTACGCTCGTTGATTGCGCGCCGTCGCAATGGTCATTGGGCAAACCGTTTACTAGCTCAGGATAATGATGTCACTCGCGCATTGGCTGCGAGCTATGATGCGTTGGAGGCGGCTTACGGCTTCTTTGAATTGAAGGCGGCACATGAGGCAGGATTTAGTTTCGCGAACGCAGCCGACGGTTTAGCTGCGTATCAAGCCGAGATATTCCGGTTTGACCAGCTGTATCGCCAGTTTAACTTTGCCGCTGCGGCTGTTGAACCGATGGGCTGGGCGGTGTTGCATGAGTTGATTGAGCGTATCGAAAGCGCCTACTCCGGCTGGTTCATCCCGCAATTAACTTCCGCATGGAGCAAAGTGCTGGAAGGCGACAGCGGTCTACTGGGAAAGTGGAAAGTCGATGGCTTAATAAATCAGCCAGACTTCTATATAAAGCATGTGAAGCCGGTGCTGGATGGCGGGGCAAAGCGGGTGTTTGTGGTGATTTCGGATGCATTCCGTTACGAGGCAGCCGAGGAGTTGACGCGTATTATCAATAGCCGTAATCGCTTGAAGGCATCCTTGTCCGCCATGCTCGGCGTGTTGCCCAGTTACACCGCGCTGGGTATGGCATCGCTGCTGCCTCACTCCAAATTGGCGTACAAGCTAAATGGCAATTACGACTTGAGTGCGGATGGCGCTGTGGTTTCGACCAGCGAGCAGCGCAGCACTCATCTTGAGCAGTATGGCGGTGTGGCAATCAAAGCCGATGATTTGATGGCGCTGGGTAAAGACAAGGGGCGTGAATTCGTTCGTGACAAGCAAGTGGTGTACATCTATCACGACCTGATCGACCTGATCGGTGATAAGCAGGCATCAGAGACCAAGACCTTTGCAGCGGTCAATGATGCGCTGGATGAGTTGGGAAGGCTGGCCAATTTCATTATCAACAGTCTGAATGGCTCGGTTGTCTTGCTGACTGCGGATCACGGCTTTATGTATCAGGAGTCGGCGCTTGATGTGGCAGATAAATCGACGCTCGATGAAAAGCCCGCTGGCATATTGAAAGCCAAAAAACGCTATTTGATTGGACAAGGCATCGGTGTCAGCCCCAAAGCCTGGTGCGGCAATACTTCGGTTACGGCGGGAACCGAGGCGGGCGAGGGCAGTATGGACTTCTGGTTGCCCAAGGGCGCGGCGCGTTTTCACTTTGCGGGTGGAGCAAGGTTTGTGCATGGCAGCGCGATGCCGCAGGAAGTGGTTGTGCCGGTGATAACCTTGCGTGCAAGCGAATCGGATAAGGCAAAGACCCGCTTCGTGAATTTCAGTATTCTGGGTGCGTCGATTAAAGTCGTGACTAACCGGCAACGATTCGAGTTTATTCAGGATGAGGCTGTTTCAGCACGGGTACTGCCACGCATGGTGCAGATTTCACTGCGCGATGGCGAGGAATTTATCAGTGACGAGCAGTCGCTGACTTTTGATAGTGACTCCGATCTGATGGATAGCCGTAAACGCACAGTGATGCTGACCGTTCGATCGGGAAACTATGACCGGAATAAAGATTACTTCCTGATAGCGCGTGACGCGCAAACCAAGGTGGAATTGATGCGCCTGCCGCTGCGAGTGGATCTGGCGTTTTCAAATGATTTTTAGGAACAGACGATGATTGATTTGAATCAGGAAAAAAGCCTTGATGTGCTGTTGAACGAGTTTCTGCCCGGCAAGGTTGTGCGCAAGGATCTGACCAAGCTGATCAAGGAAGGCGCGAATGTTCCGGTCTATGTGCTGGAGTATTTGCTCGGCATGTATTGCGCATCGGATGATCCTGCAACCATCGAGGCAGGTTTAACCAATGTGAAGCGGGTGCTGGCGGAAAACTACGTTCGTCCGGATGAAGCTGAGAAGGTAAAGTCCAAGATCCGCGAGAGTGGCAGCTTCAAGGTGATCGATAAGGTTACGGTCAAACTGAACGAGAAGCGCGACACCTACGAGGCGATGCTTTCCAACTTATCGATCAGGGATGCGGAAATTCCTGATTCTGATGTGCGTAATTTTGAGAAGCTGCTGGTCGGCGGGATATGGTGCATCGTGACGTTGCGCTACCGCTTTGAGGAAAATCAGAAGGGCTCGCCGTTTTCGATTTCTGATTTGAAGCCGATCCAGATGCCCAACATGGATATGGAGGCATTGTTCGATGCGCGCAAAGGTTTTACCGAGGAACAGTGGATCGACAGTTTGATCCGTTCGACGGGCATGGAGCCAACTTGTTTTGATCAGCGGGTGAAATGGCATTTGCTGGCACGCATGATTCCGTTGGTGGAAAATAATTACAACATCTGCGAGTTAGGTCCTCGCGGCACCGGCAAGAGCCATATTTACAAGGAAATCAGCCCGAATAGTATTCTGGTGTCGGGCGGGCAAACCACTGTCGCCAATCTGTTCTACAACATGGGATCGCGCAAGATCGGTCTGGTCGGATTATGGGATGTGGTCGCGTTTGATGAGGTGGCAGGTATCAACTTCAAGGAACAAGACGGCATTCAGATCATGAAGGACTATATGGCGAGCGGGTCATTCTCGCGCGGGCGTGAGTCGATCAATGCAAGCGCATCCATGGTGTTCGTCGGCAATATCAATCAGTCTGTCGAGCAGATGGTAAAAACCAGTCATTTGCTGGAGCCATTCCCGGACGCGATGATTGATTCGGCATTTTTTGACCGATTCCATGCCTATGTGCCGGGATGGGAAATCCCCAAGATGCGCCCGGAATTTTTCACTAACCAGTACGGAATGATCGTGGATTACCTAGCGGAATGGATGCGCGAGATGCGTAAGCGCAGCTTTGCCGACGCTATTGATAAGTGGTTCAAACTGGGTAATAACCTGAATCAGCGCGATACGATTGCCGTGCGGCGCACCGTGTCCGGTCTGCTCAAACTGACTTGCCCGCATGGCGAATATGGCAAGGAAAGCGTGCGCCGTGCGTTGGAATATGCACTCGAAACGCGCCGCAGGATAAAAGAACAGCTCAAAAAAATTGGCGGCATGGAGTTTTATGATGTTCATTTCAGCTACATCGATTTGGAAGACGGGCAGGAGCGATTCATATCGGTGCCGGAGCAGGGTGGTGGTTCGCTCATTCCGGATGGCAGACCTAACCCCGGAACATTGCATACCATCAGCATCGGTGAAAATGGCATGCCGGGCGTGTACCGATTGGAAATCCAGTCTATCGCTGGCAATGGCAAAATTTCGATCTCAGGGAATAATTCCAGAGAGCCATCCAGAGTTGCATTCGATTACTTCAAAGCTCATGCTTCACGGGTAAGCGGGGCGATCAAGCCGGGAGACCATGATTACCATTTGCATCTGGTCGAGCTGCAAAATTCCGGTGCGCCAGAAACTTTGACGCTCGCCAACTTTATAGCGCTGTGCTCTGCAACACTGGGCAAGTCGATGCAGAGTCAGATGGTCGTGATGGGCGATATGAGTCTGGGTGGAACCATTGCACAGGCGCGCAACCTGGCGGAAAGTTTGCAAGTGGCATTCGATGCCGGTGCGAAACGCATCCTGCTGCCGATGTCGAGTGTGACCGATATTCCAACGGTACCCGGCGAACTGTTCGCGAAATTCCAGACCAGTTTTTACTCTGATCCAGTGGATGCGGTGTTCAAGGCGTTGGGGGTGGAGTAATCGTGGTTGAATGGGCTGCCGCAATGTGGCTGTAAACGGAATGCTGCCTGCGACTCAAGTTGTTTTCAGGAGCGTATATGCGATTCATGTGCTATTGAGCGGAAAGCTTCACTGATTGTTTTGTGGTGCGCAATAATGCAGCACGAAAAACTGGATCGTGCCATAAACCGCCATTGGCGCCATCTGCCAAATTGTAGTTATATTGAAAATATCTAGGCCTTTCGGCGGTCTTGATCTTATGTTTCGGCGCAGAGAAACTGCCATGCAAATGAGGCCGGTTCGCAAGGTGTGCTATGCAGTTCCGATATTTCCATAATGGTGCGCTATAAATCCGCTATGGCCTGATATGATTAACTTCTATATGTTAAGAACAGAATATCAATCTGCCTTGCAAAAATATTTGTATTTTATTGGCGTCAACGTTACGTTATGTGTGCTGAGACGCCGCTGAGCGCCTAACAGTAAATTGACCATTAAGGAGAGACTCTTGGGTATCGATTTTTCAAAACGGTCGCAAAATAAGACAACGGAAAAGAAGGCGCATCCATGCGATATTTACGAAGGGCTTGATCGGCATGCAAACAAAGGTCCGTTAAGAATACCGGTTCAGAACTCGGTGTTAAATAAGTGGTTTTCAGACTACAAAGACAAACGAGACGTAATTCTAAAATTGCCTACTGGAGAAGGTAAAACTCTAATTGGACTGTTAATTTTGCAATCAAAAATTAATCAGCGAAAAGGTTCGTCTCTATATGTTTGTCCCGATAAGTACCTTGCGGAGCAGGTCAGAGCACAGGCTGATGAATTTGGAATACATCATTGCTCAATCGGAGAAAATGGTCTCCCTGAGGATTTTGTTAATGGTGAAAAAATACTTATCACTCATGCGCATACTTTATTTAATGGTAGAAGTACAAACTTCGGGCTAGGGCATGATTCTATAGAGGTAGAAAATATTCTACTTGACGATGCGCATAGCTGCATCGAAATCATCAAGTCATCATGCAAGTTTCAAATTCCAAGATCATCTGAGTGCTACAGTGAGTTATTGCAACTGTTTGGCGAATCGTTAAAAAAGCAAGGCGCTGGAACATTTGCGGATATTAGCAATGAGTCAAGGAGCGCCGTTCTTGCTGTTCCGTACTGGGATTGGCAAGACAAAGAAGATGAAGTTGTAAGTATCTTGTCAAAATACAATAAAAATCGAGATAAGGCCGTTTGGTTTGCTTGGGATTTATTGAAGGATAATTTGCGAAATTGCGTTGCCGTATTCTCAGGCGATGAAGTAGAAATATCTCCATATATCCTTCCTATTGAGAAGTTTGGCGCATTTGCCAACGCCTCGCATAGAGTATTTATGTCGGCCACTATCTCTAATGACTCATTTTTTATTCGCGATTTAGGGATTGAAAAGGAAGTAGTAGAATCGCCACTGACGTTTAATAAAAAGTGGTCTGGCGAAAAGATGATACTAATACCGTCGTTAATAGACGGCAGCTTAATGAGAGAAGAGGTTGTTAATTGGGTCGGCGGCTGGCGTAACATGAACTATGGAGTAGTGGCAATTACGCCTAGTGACTGGCACGCAAAAATATGGGTAAAACTTGGTGCAACCCCAGTAAATGCCAGCAATCTTGTTTCAGAAGTCGAAAAGCTAAAAATGGGAGTGTTTTCAAGTCCGCTGGTTATGGCTGCAAAGTATGATGGGGTGGATCTCCCAGACAATATGTGTCGTGTGTTGATCATTGATTCACTCCCAATAAACGAGACAATAACGGAAAGGTACGTTGAAAACTGCATTCCAAATAGTACGTTTACGAGCATCAAAACGGCCCAAACCATCGAGCAAGGCTTAGGCAGAGCGGTTCGGGGGGAAAAAGATTATTGTGCGGTTCTTTTGTTAGGCAATGACTTGGTCAAACAAATTCGTTATAGGGGTTCGCGTAATTATTTGTCGCCGCAAACACGAAAGCAGATTGATATAGGATTAGAGCTGGCTAAATTTGCTAGAGAAGACAAAAACGAAACTCAATCATTTATTACCATGATCGGTTCCGTACTTGCACAGTGCTTGAGTAGAGATGATTCATGGAAGAACTTTTACTCCGAGAACATGAATGCCATTGAGTTAGATGGCACAGAAAAACTAACGGCTGATAAATTGCTCATTCTTGAACGTCAAGCTGAATGTCTTTATGCGGAAGGAAAGTATAGAGAGGCAGTTAATAAGCTACAAAGTCTAATAGATGGGCATTCTGACACTCTTTCGGTATATGAGCGGGGTTGGTATTTACAGGAAATGTCACGATATTTGTACGCCCAAAATAGAGTTGAAGGAATGGCGCTGCAGGTCAATGCGCATCGAACAAACAAGTTGCTGTTTTTGCCGCCAAATGGATATCAGATTACTAAGATTGATCTGAAATCGCATGAGCGTATCGCGAACATCAAGAGCAGGATTTCGCAATTTAACGACTTTGAAGACCTATTGGTTTACATGGATGATATGTTTTCTAGCCTCGTGTTTGGGGTTAAATCCGAACGATTCGAGAATGCAATAGATGATCTTGGAAGACTGTTGGGATTTAATACGGAGCGACCGGACAAGAACTGGAAGGCGGGGCCAGATAACTTGTGGGCAATCAAAGACGGACATTACATGTTTATTGAGTGCAAAAGCGAGGTGCTGTTAACGCGCGCCGAGATATGCAAAGATGAAACAGGTCAATTTAACAACAACATTGCATGGTTTAAGAGATTTTATCCTGGCGCGACTGTTAATTACACGATAATTATTCCAACAAAAAAGGTAAAGTCAAATACCGGCTTTAACGAAAATGTTTTTGTTCTTAGGGAGAAGGGCTTAAAGGCGTTAGTATCAAATGCGCGAGCCTTTGTTCTTGGCTTTAAGAATTGCGACCTGAAGAGCTTGTCAGATGAGTTTATAAATAAGTCCGTACACCAGCATAAATTAACTGTCGAAACGTTAATTCCAGAATATTTTGAAACAACAGTTATGACGCCTTAATAGGAACCACACATAACAACCGCTTTTTCATTAGGATGCTCGGTAAGCGTTCAGCCGTCCCATATTGATTGAGTAAGCGAAAGCTAAGAGCATAGCGTCCACTTAACTTTGGTGGACACTTTCATGAACATTTCTCCTACAATTGACCGCCGCCGTCGCCGACATACGCCGGAGTTCAAGCAAGGTCTTGTAGCGCTTTGCCAGTCCGGGACATCCCGTTTCGGCGGTAGCGCTTGCGAACGGCGTGAATGCCAATCTGCTGCGTCGCTGGATCAAACAGTATCAAGGCGAACAATCCTCGTACACAAATCTCGAACCGGCAAGACTGGTCGCGGTTCAAGTCGATTCACAGGTCGAAGCGCAGGCAAATGACGCCATCGAAATCAAAATTCAAAAGCGCAGTGCCCAAATTAGCATCCGCTGGCCGGGCAACCAGGCTCATGCGTTTGGATAATGGCTGACTGTGTGGCTCAAATGATCCGGCCGGAACAGGTATTCCTGCACCTGGCGCCGGTGGACATGCGCTGGGGTATAGATCGCTTGTCGTTGCTGATTCGGCAACTCACTACAGCCCAGCAGTGTGACGCCTGGCCGCTTTTGTCCATCTTTTATCAGCCTCGCCAGCGTATCATTCCATTTGCTTCAGTTGATACCCATTTCGCATTCGGTTTCGCTCAATTCTAGCAACCTCACGCATGGCATCCTCTTCTTCAACAAAGACCTGCTGTTTCATTCCGCCTCGTCTGTTGGTCAGTCCAAACCAATGTCGTCTGAGAACGTAGTCGCCCAGCAAATCCCGGCTCAGTTCCAGCACATAACCGCGTCCTGATGATCTAAAGTCTAGTCTCATTTTCTCCCCCAAATCCAGCCAACTCAACCGCGCGCCACAGATTTTCATCGGAGGTGTCCGTGTATATGCTGGTCGTTTGCAGACTGGTATGCCCAAGCAAACGCTGGACGATATTGAGCGGCACACCAGATAGTGCCAAATGACTTCCACAAGTGTGGCGCAACCAATGTGCTGTGGCGTGATCAAATGCCTTGGCTTCGATATGCTTGCCATCCATCATCAGGGATTGTGCAATCTCCCCAAAAAATGAACGCAAGGACTTGGATAGCGCGCTGGTCGTCACGGAACCTGTCCCGATCTCGCTTGAAACAAGCGGGGTGTCTGGTGGATTGCTGGTGATGTCCAGGCTCAACCCGCGATACTCGAAATAGGTTTGCAACGCCTGTATGACTTCGCTGGACATTGGCACAGCGCGCCATTTACCCCCTTTGCCACAAACTTTGAGCATCCAGCGTACACCGATCTCATTTGAGAGCGGCATCGTGTACATGCGCGATACTTTGGCATCAACCAACTCGGATATGCGCAGGCCGGTTGCGTAGGCGAATGGCAGCACAAAACGTAATCTCGCCGAATAGCTGCTTACGGGGAGTTGACGCAAACAAACCATCAAATAATTCCATTGCCCCGCAGAAAACGCCCGCATGAATTCGACATCAGGATTTGACCGGGAATCAGCAACAACCAGCGATTTGGATACCGCGCTCCACGGATTGAATGAGCAATACTGCACGCGCACCAACCACTCAAACAGGTTGCCGACAACAGTCAGTGCGTACCGAACGCTGCCAGGCGATAGTGACCCATCAAACGGCTTCCATGCCGGATCGTGCCGCTCCCTCTTTTTTGCGCTAATCCATTCAGATTGCGTGATGCGAAAAGGCCAGTTGTCGGGTTCTGTTCTGCCTATCATGGACAACCAATCTCGATAGGATGCGCAACCCTCAACTGTCAAATCAGACAAAGCCTTGGCGCGTTCAATAATCGCCCACAACAGCATCTTCTCTGCTTCCTTTTGATAGGCGCGCTGAGTGTTTGGATTGCCGGACTTTGTGGTAAGCCAGGCGAACACGGCTTGATAGTCGTTTGCGGCAGCAATACGCGGCACACCATGATAACGATTCGATCCAACCGTACCATCCAGATCAACGGGTACGGCAAATGCCTCCAGCGGTACAACACGCGTTTCCCTATTTCGCTCTTGAGTTCGCAACGAGGGTGCTACCGTGCGCGCCGGGACAAGCGAGCGTTTTGGCAACGCGCCTAGCGATGATTCGTATCCTTGCAGCCATGCCACAATTCGCGCCGCGCCCTTGATGCCCAACCTTGGCACGTCTATCCACCAGCGATAACCGCGTACAGCAATTCTTTCGACTAAATGTCCTATTGTCGGCAAGCCGGCCAACACCAAACGGTTGGAGATCACTGGGTCAAACCAGGCCGCGATCAAGTCCTCACGCACCGGATCGGTGGCAATCAGTGGCTCAATCCACTTTAACGCAAGCAACTGTTTGTCGATCAGCCGTTGCCTTTTCTTTTGCCTGGTATCGACTGACTGTGGATAGGCCTCCAGGTAAGAGCGAATGAGTTCTTTTTCTGTAAAGAATCCATCAGGATCAAACTCAGCGCGGTAATCATCAAGGGTGGGGGCAGGGGAGCGCGCGGATTCCCCGCCGCCCGCACCAATATGCATCCTGATTAGATGGGCTTCGCGATGCTTCCCACTTCGTAGCGCAGCCTGTCTGAGCGTATCCCGAATCCAGGTCAGTGTTGTTTTTGCGCGACGCAAATCCATCCCGGTTTCAAGATAGCGATCAGACATTTCGCCAATATCCATACCAAGAATGGCCGCCCTGAAAAAGGCAAGGTGATGGCGGCCGATTTTCCGTTCGACTGATTTTTTGGATATTGCCCAATCTCCACTCAATGCAGATTTCCCCTTTTGCAAAGCATAGTTAGATGCACTTTCCACAGACATACCCACGTTTTTTGTGGATAACTACCTGGTCACGATCATCCACCGCCAAACACCCATCAAACTGGTTGCGGTGAAGCCGATTTGCATGACAACCATGCCAGTTGCGTGGGTGAGTAAACCGAAATATATCCACGCGACATTCGATAGCAGAAACAACACAAATCCCCATCCGGAGTAGCGATTGTTCAATGCCAACAGAGCCGCGCCACACAATCCAGTCGCACAGCCAATCCACTCAACAAGTTCGAGCAACATAATCCGCGCCCCCTAAAATTGACCAAAGACGCTCTTCACAATGGTTTGGGTTGCAGGCCGCTCGGTTTCTGGTTGTTCTGGCACTGGCTCAAGCGAAGTTTTGACTGCCGGAGCAGCACGCCCTCCTTCAACGACAGGAATAACCCTTGCAACATCAACATGCACCATCTTGCCGCCCAAAACAGACAGCCCCATTGAGGCCAGCATCCGTAATCGTTCGGCGCGCGCGCGCAGTGGCAACGCAGACAGATCGGCCTGTAGCTCGGAATGCCCCTCAAAATAATTGACCGTGATGCGCATGTCAGGCAGCCCCGCCGCGCCAAAAGCCTCTTGCATTTGCAAACACAGCCTCCTTTTCCAGGTTGATAGGTGTTTTGGCGAAGGCTTCTTTGATGGACGCTTCAAAAAATGGCGCACCACCCCCGACAAGGACGATCTGATCAATGCTGGAATTTTCCTTACGCAAGGATTCCTGTATTTGTGAGCATGCAATATGTCCAACCTTTGCCGATGCGTCAGCCAGGTAGGGGGCGATCTCAATGCGCTCACCAAACACAGATACAGTTGAGCGTTCTGCTCTGACGGCGTTTTCCAGTTTGCTTCTGCCGGGATTGCCGCCGTGATCCTTTGCAATCAGGGCAGCGGCCTCATCCAACACCACCGAGGTGGCATCAAGGCTCGTGCCAGAGGAAGCACGCTTGAACTCGCCATTAACCAGCAAAACCCAATCAACTGAGAAAAAGCCGGGGTCAACCACCAGCACACTGGAATCTTCAATCTGGCTGGGATCATCCAGGCCGTGCATCCAGTCAACAAAGCCGCCCAGTGGTTGGGGTACGATTTTGACTTCACGTACTACCACCTTGCGCCGGGGCGTGATCTGATGTTCGCCGCGCATGATTTTCGTTAAATGTTCACGCAATTCAGCATCCAGATACTGGTTAGTCGGCAATCCCGTTACAACACAATCAATCTCGCTCATTTCCGTCAAAAGTAACCCGGCGTTAAACAAGGCGCGATAAGATTCCGTTGCGGTGTAATCTTTATGCAGTTCACGCGGCCAATTCTCGATGCGATCATGACTCACCGCCGCCGCAAACTCCTTGCCATCCACCAATACGTGCAACGAATCGTCGCTGCCCATAATTCGCTGTCCAAGATGATCCAATGGGGCAGCGCCAGCGGGACGCTTAATCATCCTGGGCGATACCTCTGTGTTGTCGCCATAAACAATCTTGAGATTCGAGTAACCAATATCCAATCCAACTGTCAGCATCATTCCTCCTAAAAATTTCACATGCTCTGTAGAGCGTCTGTAGAACGGGCGTGAAACAAATCATCGCAACACCACGAAAATCCGGCCCGCCCGTAGCGCGACTGTGGCGCGTTTCCAGTACGACTGAGCGCCACCAGCCGAACCGCCTAAAATTCCACATGCGCTGTAGAGCGTCTGTGGCGCGTATGGAAATTATTGGGCAACTGAAAATATAAATCCTCGAAATACCTTGCAAATTTGCAAGGTATTTCGAGGATTTATATGGATGTTTGAAGCATGATTGCCCGTGGCAATATCCGTTCAATTCACAAATGGAGCGTTACATGGAAGAGAAAAAGGCTGCGAAAGGGGCGATCAGAACACCAAAAAAATACCTGGAGTTCAGTAATCCGTTCGTCATTCGAGACACAACTATTTATACGACGCCAGCCCAATTGGTCTATGAGACGGCATTCGATGACTGCGCCGTCTCAATGCGCAATCTAAGCGCCGTGCTGCCGACACTGGTCAAAAATGCCAGCGAAATGATGGCCATCAACGGTGCCGTCGATCACCTGATTAACAATGCGCTTACGAATCTGCGCAATGAAGGCGCGCGGATCAAGAAGATCGCCGAGGACAATGGTATCGAGATTGGCAGACTGAATTACACCCACACAAAACAAGTCGAAGCCAAGCTAACCTGCAATAAAGCCGGTCAATATCTGCAAATAATCTCGGAGCTTGATGGGTTGCTCTGCCTTGTTCACTCGGCATGGTTTGCCGGATTTATTGATGACGATGCAAAGGCCAGCCTGGAAAGGCAATGGCGCAGGAAAATGATCGGGGTTGCCGCTGAAATAAAAAACATCACCAACCGCGCTTTCCGCGCAGCTGGAAAACTGGCAGAAACTGATGGCGCGTCACCAAGCGAGGTGGATAACACAAGCCTCTTGAACGAGGAGGAACCCATCGCAAAACAGAAAACTGCCAAAGCCACCAAAACCGCAAAAACTCTTCCCGCCGAAGACGAAGCACTGACTGTCACTGAGTCCGTATCCTGATTTGCAACTCAACCAGCAACAAGCCAGAGCGGTTAATGCGCTAGGGCATTGTTCGGTGCTGGCCTGTCCAGGGTCAGGAAAAACATGCGTACTATCCATGCGAGCAGCCCGGTTGCTCAGTGAAAACAAAACCGGGCGGCTGTGCGCCGTTACGTTCACACGCGATGCCGCCGCTGAACTGAAGTCGCGAATTCTGCACTTATGTGGTGAGCGGGAAGCAAAGCGTCTGGCGGTCGGGACATTTCATTCGGTCGCGCTGTCACAGATTCGACGGTTGTCACACCTGTCAGGCATGAAGTTGTTATCGGATGGCGAGCGCATGGGGTTGCTTAGACGGTGTTACTCACAATACAAATGTGATGTACCTTTTGACAAGGTGCTTTCCGCCATTGATCGCGCCAAATCAAGGTTGGGGCAGACCATATTCAGCGATCCCGGCATCGAGGATGTGTTCAATGCCTACCAGCATCTGCTTGCCACAGAACACGGAATGGATTTCTCCGATATTTTACTGACGGTCGTTAATGGGTTCCGAGACGAGAGTATCAAGCCGCTTGCCGTGCGCTGGTTGTTGGCTGATGAGTTTCAGGATGCGGACGAGGTGCAGGCACAATGGGTGATTGAACATGGCATGGCTGGCATTGAGGTCACGATTGTTGGCGACGACGATCAAAGCCTATACTCGTTTCGGAATGCGCTGGGCTACGCGGGGATGCTCCGCGTTTCGCAAACGCTGGTTGCCCAGGAAATCACGCTGCCAATCAATTACCGCTGCGCACCTAATATCTTGGCTCACGCAGCCCGTTTGATTGCCAACAACCCGAACCGAGCCAACAAAGCCATCGAGGCCGCCCGCGCCGCAAGCGGCATCGTCAAGACACATCGCGCCGCAGACAGAAGCGACGAAGCCAGCCTTGTTGTTGAGGCGATAAAGAAATCTGCCGACCAAGATTGGGCAATACTCGCGCGCACCAATAGTTTGCTGGAGGTAGTTGAGGCAGAATTGCTGGCAAGCGGCATTGACTATACGCTTTCAGGCGGAAAATCTGTTTGGGATGGTGTCACTGGCAGTGCCTTGGTCGGATTGCTTAAAAGCGTACAGTCGGACGGATGGACGGGTATGGCCAATGCATTGTCGGTTTGCGGGATCAGGTCGGAATTGCTTAATTTGCATCACGACGATAAAAGTTGCGGGAAAATGCTGGAAAGAATCTTGATCCAAGCACCAGAAAACGATGTGCGTACCAGAAAGATCATCGAGAGTGCGCGGCGCGGGTACGTTGAATGGCGGAGGCAAATAGCGGATGACAATACGGCACTTGCCACCTATGCGGCAGCCAACTGGCTTGCGCAGCACGCCAAGCAAGACCGGGGTGATCTGGTGAAAAAACTGGCCAGCATCATTGCCAGGCTTAAAGGATCGTTGGCGCAACGCTTAAATACGCTATCGAGAACAGCAGATCGTACCAACGACACCGGCGTAGTGCTATCCACCTTGCACGGCAGCAAAGGTCTGGAATTCGACAGTGTGTGGATTATTGGTGCGGAGGATGGCAATTTGCCACACCCGGATTCCACCGAAGACGAGGAACGGCGATTGTTCTATGTGGGGATTACGCGCGCCCGAAACCGCTTGGAAATCAGCAGTTCGATTGAAGATGGATTGGATTCCCGTTTCATCATAGAGGCGGGGTTTTAGTGGGTTGACTGCTTATTCCAGTTTAATCGGTCACTGATTTAAATCGCAAACCCGCCACCCGTTACGACACTGAGTCAGCCAGTAATACCAATTTCAAAGACTACAATTTTGATTGGCAGTAATCAGCTCATAAGGAGGCGGTAAAATCACTGGATCCATGGCCAGCTTAGTGCCATTTTGGACGGTTGAGGACGAAGCTGGGAACGACCGCATTTCGGCCAAAGCGGCCGCTGGCACTTCGATGCGTCAATGTCAGCAATGCAATTGAAACCTGTCGTTGGTCAGAATAGTCAAGCCCCTAAGGCAGCTTAGGTGAGTTTATTTTGGCAGGACTCAAACCCAATCAAACCTTAGTTGCTTTCAATATCTTGAGCGGATACTTAACTTGCTGCATGAATGCAATCAAGATGCAGAAAAAGAATCTATTCGCAAATCAGCAGCTATCGAATTGGGTATCCTCAAATATGCTTGATAACTCCTCGACGACTTCAATAGATAGGCCCGACCCTCAACCACGAAGCCATCTAAACTGTGCTTTACGGCGTATGCCGAAAGGTCGGCTATCTTGTTTATGAATCCTCTTCCATTGAAATTCAGAGAGGTATTACACAAGACGCCGTATCCGGTACGTGCCTTAAATGCGATTAGTAGTTCATACAAATTTCGGTTAGTTACAGATGATACTGTCTGAATGCGAGCAGTCCCGTTCACATGGGAAACTGCAGCTAGCCTATCCGTTCTGACACGATGTGTGTAAAGCATAAATGGACTCGCTTGATCGCAGCCAAACCATCTTGCAGCATCTTCTTCTAGACAAACAGGCGCGATTGGACGGAATTGTTCGCGCTGCTTAATCTCATTTAGCCGTGCTCTGGTGCTTTCTTGGAATGGTGCAGCGAGAATCGAACGGTTACCCAACGCACGCGGACCGATTTCGTATTTGCCGCTCACCCATCCGATAACGAGATCGTTAGCCAATATATCGGCGATCATTTCATAGTTCGTCTCGTAGAGATCATACTGAGCCAAATCGAAAGAGCCGGTCGTAATGAAATCAAGGCCAGCATAGACATTCCAATCGATTTTTGGATTCCCCGTAAAGTGGAATTGGGCGTCAATAGCCGTCCCGATAGCCGACCCTGAATCATTGGCCACGGGCGGTACGAAAACCTCAGTAAAAAGGCTAGTCTCTTTCCACTTGGTGTTCCAGTCGCAATTCAAGCCGCAACCACCTGCGATGACTAACGGCATTCTTTTCTTCATGTTCGCTTTGGCGAATTGATAAAAGATATCAAAGATCCTATCGCTAAAAACACCTGCGAAGTTGCGAAACGCTGGATCGCCCAGCCCCACGTTGTAGTATATTGAATTTTCAAGGTTTTCGTACGCACTCAGTTCTCGGTACGGACCGTCCAGTAGAACTTCGAGCAGCTTCCTCTCTTCATCTGAAGGCGCACTGCGATTTGAAAATGAGGCCAAGGCCATGAGCTTTCCTGCGTCCTCGAAGCGAAAATAGGGGCCATCCTTAGGAAAGGTTGGGTCGGCTAAGCCGTAGAGTTGGGCATAGCGATTTCCCGCCTGATTAAGGACATCGGCTATCAGTGTTATGTTCAGCTCGGAGTCGATCTCGTAGAAAGCACCGATCGCACCTTCCCATACCAACGCATAGCATGGGGTACCTTTCGGTAGACTTGACATGCCGAAAGCGCAAAGCAGATGCGATCGCTCGTGAGAAGACGAGAAATAGTGGACTGGCTTTCCCAATAGGCGCCGTTGATCTACGATAACGTCGCTCTTTGCCAAGCCGCGATATCCGACATGAACATGCGATCCGTGTAAAAACTCGTAGTGGTCGCGTGGCCACCAACCGCCTGTACAAATAACGTCGGGGATTTCGTCGAGTTCACCAAGAGCGTTGAACACGTCATGACAGGATATTGGGGAGTACCGATAGTTCGAGTTCTTCTCCGCCTCAATAGAAACCCGCAAATGTGCATCCTTCAGGTAGGCCATCGCGCCATCATGGCCGGGGTTGTACGAAATAATATTCATGTTGCAGTGGCCTCCGCTTGAATTCTTACCAATCAATTAAATTTTCTTTCTGGCAGGACATTTCGCTTTTTGCATAGCGAAAAGGTATCCCGCGAGCATACAATACAGACTCCTGTAGATGGCAAAAAGATAACTTTCCAAAATATATTACGGAGCGAGTTGCATAGAAATGACGGACAGCCCGGAACACCATCGACAGCGCTCAGAATTCATCAGAGGATTGGTCCAGCAACCTGGGGATCAGCCCCCCATCAATGATCGATATGCGCAAGGCACACCCAGAACCATCGTCCAGTTCTGGCATGATCTGCGAGAGTTGCCGGAGGACATAGAAGAGTGCATTGCTTCGTGGGCTAGTTGGTCGACTAGGGGCTTTAAACATCACTTGTTCGACGAGCATAACGCCAAGGGGTTTATACGCACCTCGCTGGGTGAGCGCTACGAACGCGCTTTTGAGCGTTGTTACCACCCAGCTATGCAGGCAGACTACTTTCGATTGTGCTACCTATTGGTCGAAGGCGGCTTCTATGTTGATGCTGACGATATATGTGTTGGCACACAATTCAGCAGGCTGTTCGATGACGGCCGGCTGAAAGTCCAGCCGCTTTGCTACGACATCGCTTCAGGGACAATGGTAAACCCGTCTGTGTTCCTTCATATTGATGCATACAGCCCCAGCTGGATTTTCTACTTTAATAACAATCCACTGATTGCAGGTCGAGGTCATCCGCTAATTGAGCGTGCGCTCCAACAGGCGACTGTGCTTCTCGAACTCGCCGGTGAAGACGTGTTGCCTGAGATACAGGCAACGACCGGGCCAGGTAATCTCTCGAAGTCTATTTTCGAGCTTGGCACTACGGCGGGAGGAGTAAAGAGTGATCTAGTAGTATTGCGAGACTGGGATTCTCTTGCCATCTCAAGATGGCCCTTAAGTCACCGCAGCGATTCCAGAAACTGGCGGCTTTCCAATCAACAAAAGTTTCGTCGCAACGACGATTAATGCCGAATGAATCTTTCGAAGCCATTACGTTCCGCATCCCGCTTTCTCTACTCCTTGTTCTTACAGTGCCGCACATATCTGCCGCGGCAACAGTGCCTAGCGTTCGTGCCGCCCTCGGATACTTATCAATCGGGTATCGGTCCGATCTTCGTCATCAACTTGGACAGGCAGCCGGACCGCTGGACTGATGTGCTTCGCGAACTCGACTGCATTCTTGATGCTACTGGCAAGCCTCTGTCTGCGCGAGTCATTCGGTACTCTGCATGCGATGCGCAGTCCAATGTCCAACCATCGTTGGATGGCGATGATGTCAATCCGTTCTACACGCTTGAGGACCAGTTGTTCGTCGAACCGCAACCTCATGCGTTACCTGATGAGTTTGATCTAATGCGCCCGATTAGGATGAGTCGGGCAGAAATTGCCGTTGCGCGTTCGCACATCGGTGTTTGGAAAACCATTGCACAGTCTACTGCCCCATACGCGCTTATACTCGAAGATGACGTCTGCTTCGAGCGCAGCTTTGGGCGAATCGTCGATCAGGCGTGGCACGAAATGGAGGGCGCTGACCAAACTAGCCCTGCCTTTGATGTTTTGTACGTGTCCTACAAGGAAGCGCGCCATGGCGCTCCCAAGGAGCTGGTTTCGAAGAACGTGTTTCGTCCGGAGCGTGGGATTTGGTATCTGTCTGGGTATGTGTTGTCAAAGAAAGGAGCTCAAAAGCTGCTTGACCTTCTTCCGTGCCACGGTCCCATTGACCTTTGGATCAATTACAAGTTCCGAGACATGGACGTGAGAGCTCTGCGCCGCTCAGTGATCAACCAACGGCTCGATACGCCTTCAACAAACTCGTACTCTATCCTTCCCACGCTGAACCGGATTGGTGTACTTGACGGCAGCGACGCGTCGCTTTTCCATCAGCGGCCAACCCACTATCCTGTGTTCGCTTTTGGAGCCCCAAGATCCGGATTGTCATCCCTCGCGATGGCACTCTCGATGCTTGGTTATCGTTGCTGCAGTGATCTGGACCAAATTCCGGAAGAGGAGTTTGAAAGACTGATCGCTGGCCGCGTCCCTTGTATGTTCAATGCCTATGTCAACATAGCATCACTGAGGCCGCATGTGCGCGTGCTCATGCGGCGCTACCCGCGCGCCAAGTTCATTTTGATCGATGACGTTGAAGGAACGGATGATCACTGCCGTGACGGAGTACTGGCCGCCTTGGAAGGTGCCGAATTGGCTCGCTTACATGGTAAAGATGTCAACACTTGGCGTGCGCTTTGCGAGCATTTGAAGCTTCCTCCACCGGTGGCTTTGTATCCCAATGCTCCGGACATCGGACAGCGAAGACTTCGGCACGCCGAGGTTAATACGCCTACCACCCGTCCAGAAAAGCGGCTGCAGCATGACCGATCACCGTGGGTCATGCCACACAGAAAGTGGGCAGGAATCAGTGTGAGCGTAGCGAAACGATTGGAGCCACCAGCGTCGCGGGTAAGCTTCGAAGACGATCTGACCGATATCCAGTCTGAGCGGTGGCTGTTGCGAAACGATACGTTCCCCGGAAACCTTGGGCTGTTTCGTCCGGCCAACGTCACTACGCAATCGGGTGAGGGACTCTCATTTGCAGTTAATCAGCAGCTGCTTGGTGTGCGTAATCTTAGCGCTGCCGCGATGTCGAGCCGAGGCAGTTTTCTGTACGGGCGTTTCGAAGCCACATTGCAGGCGACGAGAGTTCCAGGTTTAGTGACCGGGTTCTTTCTTCATCGCGACTCCCCACGGCAGGAGATCGATATTGAAATCACAGGAAATCGCCCAGACAGGCTCTTGGTCAACGTGTTCTATAACCCAGGGGCGGAGGGGGCGAAGTTCGACTACGGCTATCGAGGAACGCCCATAGCCATTCCATTGGGGTTCGATGCGTCAAAAGCCTTCCATCAATTTTCGATCGAGTGGGATCCGTGCGAGATCCGGTGGTTCGTCGATGGTAAACTGGTTCACCGTCGCGTCGAGTGGAACCCGACCCCCATTCCGCACCTACCCATGACATTACACTTCAATACATGGCCGACTCGCTCCCGAGAACTTGCCGGTCGGCTTTTGCTTCGCTCGCTGCCAGCGTCGGCGATCGTGCGCCGAATCGCCGTTGACGCGTCGAGCTATGAAGTGTAGCCCCTCACGACAGTTTTGCCACGGAGCGTCTAACGCGTCCATTCTTGAGGTATCGTCTGGGCCCGCCGTAAGTATCTTTGGGTCGAGACGGCGTTTTCATCAAATCGAAAAAACTTCGCCCCCAAGTGACTGCTTACCGGTGTATGCCGACTAATTCGGCCAGCCAATCGAAGTCAGCTAAGACCGACAACCTGCTGCCCTGTTCTCGGCCTAAGCGGCCGGTCAAGCCCCCACACGAATTAGACCGATATATGCTGGGTGCTGCCACTCAGCTCTGAGGTGTGGGCGACTGCTGCCGCACAAAGCTGTCACCGAAGAACGCGCCGAATGAATTGGCGCAGATTTGGACAACAAGTCGCGCAGCTGCTCGCTCTCCCCGGCGCGCTGACTTCGGCACAAAGAATGCAATGAATCTGGCCTTCCGACTTTGCGCCGCTCGTTTCGACACTATGCCATTTAGCAGGTTGGGTAGCGGTCAGTCCAACAAGGCGATCTCCTCTGGCTGAAACCAGCCCGCCGCAATGATTGCCTCGGCTGCGGCGGCACGATTGCCTGCCCACAACACCAGCGCAAGGCTCTCCTCGGCTCTGCTGCAGGTGACATACAACAGTCGCAGAGTACGGTCGACGGTTGTTTCCTTACCCGTTGTGACATTCTCGTTGTCTCTCTTAGAGAGTGGTTCAGCCCCGAACACCTTGTCATAGGAAAACAGAAACCCTCGCGCTTCGTGGTCGTCCATGACCACCATGACGTGGGGGAACTCTGAGCCCTTGACTACCTGATGCGTCGCGAGTTCGGCCTCACCGTTCAAGTAGTCCCGGTAGCGCGCAATCTGCGGCCAGGGCGTCTCGAAGAGATGACTCCAACCTCGTTTCAGCCGGTCATGCTTCTCCTCTTTGCTCACAACTTCTGGCGGAGCAGGAGGCGGAGATTCATCGGCAAAGGCGGCAATTAGACGGTCGTCTGCATCAAAGACCTGCCCGCTTAACAAAGGCTTCAATACCTCACGAACCGTAGCTTCAGGCTTTCGGATCTCAGCACCGAAAGCCGTCACTGCATCGTGCAGTCTAGCGAGTTGCGTCCGCCGCTCTTCGACACCATCAGGAAGACCTGCAAGCGCCTTCGCCGCTCGCAGTACATCCATAGCCGCGAACTCGTTCAGCTCGCCTGCCGAGCTGAAGCAGCCTGCGAGGTCAATGATTGATCCAAGCAGTGGCCGCACCATGACCGGCCCTGTTCGTTCACCGTTGCTCTTTGGAGCGGCCGCGTCTTCGTCCAACAGGTCCATGGCAAAGTACGCATCAAAGAAGCTTCCGCGTTTCGCCGCCAACTTGTGTTCAAGCGCCAACGTCTTGAACTTTCGCGTCCCATCCGCCCATGCATCGACCCCGGTCGCCTTCGCCATAGCTGCTGCGCATTGGCTTTCCCGTTCAACCTTGTCCGCGGTGGCCAACGCGGCATCACCGATGAAGATTCGAACAGTGCCAGCCGACTTCTCTTCCCGCGGGTGCTGAGCAAAACCCGACTTTGGTTGCGTGCGGCCTGCGATGTTAGCGTCCCAAATCGCATTGATAAGGTCCACCACTCGCTTCTGGCTTCGATGGTTCATCTTCAGCACAGGAAACGCCCAGCTCGCCGGCACGTGCGCAGGCAAATCGCGATGCCCGTCCGGGTAAATGCGCTGCCGATGGTCGCCCAGCAGCCCCAGAGTGAACTTGCCTGGCCGTGCGGCCTCCAACTTCAAAAGCGCGTCGAGGATGCCCTTCATCGTGTCCTGCGACTCGTCGATCAGCACCAATGGGTAACGCTCTTCCAGGATGCGCTGGAGAGTTGGCCGATGGTTCACAAGCCAAGCGGCAACGCCAAGAACCGTGGCATGCGCCAAGGCGCCGGGGCCGTATGTGTTGCGGTCAGGATGGTAGAGGAACTTTTCGACAGCACGTATCTCGTCGGCCTCATCCGCAATTTCGGCATACTTTCTCCGGTCTGTATCGGTCTCTCCGTTCTTCTTCTCTGAGGCTGCCTGCTTGGCGGCCGCCAGTTCCTCATCTTTGAGTGCGAGCAGTGCCTCTCGTATGTCTGCGTCAAACCCTTGGATGAGCTCCCAGCAAAACGCGTGAATGGTCGATACGACCGTCAGGTCGTTCGCCCCTAATCGTCCGGTAACCACGTCAGTTGCATTCTTAGTGTACGTGATGACTCGCACCGCCTGGCCTCGGCTGCGAAGGAGCTTGGCGTACTCTCCGCCGGCTTCATGCTTGACCACGCCGGTGATTCGTCTAAGCACCTCAACGAGCGTCCGCGTCTTGCCTGAACCTGCACCAGCAAAGAGGAAGAAGCTCCGTGAGACTGGGGCAGTGACATACCCGCAGATTTCTTCTACGACGTGAGCATCGCGGTCATTACCTTCGGGATGAACTTGTTCGCTCATGGAGTCTCACCCGCGGTGACCTTCAGCTCGGTACCCAACCATGCAAGTGCGTCCTTGATGTACTCCGGGCAGTCCAGAGCAGCGCCAGCGTTGAGCCTCTCAAAAATCGTGGCCGCGAAATCGCCCTTGCTGAAGCTACCGTGCATCAGTTTGTGCAGCGCCTCCAGAAGCTCCACATGGTCAGGATGGTCCAGCACGAGGTCGACTACCTTGCCCAGTGCGCCGCGGTGCTTCCTCTTCTTGCCCTTCTCATCGACCTCTTCATCCAGCTTCTTGAACCAGGCTATGTTCGACAGCACGAGCGCATCTTCAAACGAGCTTGGCCATTGGTTGCTGGCCGTAGCGACCGGCAGTTGCCAGGCGAAGCGGACTTTCACTCCGGCCGGTGAAGTCCACTCAAGCTCTGCTGCCGCAGGTGTTCCATACTCCTTGAAGTTGGCCAGCTTTGGATGCCATGACGTCAACGTATCGTTGCCGCACTCCAAGTCAGCTTGCCCTGCGACATGCACGGCGGACCGCACCGTCTTCCCGCTCGTAGACTTGGTAGGGATGACCGGATCGAGGTCCGTGATGACCGCAGTTGGAATGCCCAGCCGCTCGATGAGAGGCCTAAGCCTGTGTGCGTGACTGCCACCGATGTCAACGAAGGACACGTACTTCTTCGCGAGCTTCGGGAAGTCCCGTTCAATAAAAAGTGGCACGAGCATCCGCTCTGCGGTGCCTTCAACAAACACTGCCGCATCCGCAAATAACAAATCGGTGTGCTGCACTTGGAAATAGCGCTCCGCAAAGGTGCGCGTTTCCACGTCGTTGCCGAATGCATCACCCAAATTCACGACTTCAGTGCTTGGCTTGCCACCAGCTGCGGTACCGGGCAAGCGCTTCACATACCGAAGGCGAGTGAAACTGTCTCCGTGGGCCAGATGGCTGGAGTGAGTGCTGATAAGTAGCTGGCTGCGCAAGTTGGCGTGGATCGCTTCCTTTGGTTTGATGAGCCCCAGCGCATTGGATGAGAAGTTCCTTTGCACCTGCACGTGCAGGTGGGCTTCTGGTTCCTCGACGACCACAAGATGTACTGCGGCAGGGGCTCCTTGCGACGGATTCAGGCGCGCAGCCCTGAACGAGACAAGCATGAAGCTCAAGGACTGCAGGTTCTGATAGCCAAGGCCGATGGAATGTTCTGGCAAGGATTCATCTACGGCCGTCTTGTCGACGCGATACTGGACAGCTGTGCTGTGCGCTAGAAGGTCCGCGGTCTGAATTCGAGTGCGGAAGTGGAACTGCTGGGGGTCATGCAGGCCCGGGTATCCTAGGACCTCAACGTCCTCCATGGCCGGCTTCAGCGCTTTGTAGATCAGCTCATCAAGATCGGCCTGAGCCTTTGCAATCGCGGTCACCAGCGCCTCACCTTGCCCTGGTGCGCTGGTAGAAACATTCAGGTGCTGGCGCGCGAACTTGAGCAACTGACTGGAGAACATGCCTGGTCGTGAACTGGGCGACTCTGATCGCGCCTCATCTTCCTCAGAGCCGAGTCCGCGTTGGGCCGCTACAAAGTCCACACGAATTAGCTTGCGCATGTGACTCAGGTCCACCGCCGTGGAGTCCGGCGGCACGCTCTGCGGCGATGTGGCGGCCGCAGCTACAAGCGGGCCTTTTTGGGGGTCAAGACGATATGCTGCAATGCGACGAAGGTCTGCGGGGTGTCGCAGCCAATAATCAATGATATCAGCCGGCCAAGCGTGCCCCTCCTGAGGAAGACCCTTAACGGGGAAGCGTGCCTCTCTATAGGCCCAAGCAAGCTTTCTCAGTTCATCGGCGTTTGAAACGGGTTCGAGACGAACTCGTACACCGACGGCGCCTCCCTCCCACTTCAGCGAGGTGATGAACGGTGCCACGTAGCTGTAGGCTCCCTCCTTCGCATCGAACCAAAGGTCGGCGAATGGCATGCAGGCCAGCAATGTCTGCAGCTGCTTCTCCCACTGGTCAGCAGTTTCCTTGGTGTCTGTCGTCGGGTCTTCGGCCAGGTCTTCCCATGCCTTGCTCAGTTCGCGCAGCTTGGCCCACTGGGAAAGACTCAGGTCATACGGCCGGAATCCGGGAGCGTCTCCGAGGAAATTTCGCAGCACGGTCAGCAGCGACGTCTTGCCACTGTTGTTAGCGCCAACTAGAACCGTGGTTTCTTCGTCAAGGTCGAGCCGAGTGCACGCAAGGCGTCGGAAGTTGCAGACCTCGACACAAGCCAACCGGATCGGCGGAGACACCTTGGGCTCTGCCGCAACTGGTGTTCCGAGTGACGGCGCAACTGTGGCGGTTGGCTCGCTGACGGGAGCCGCTTTAATAGTGTGAGTTATCATTTTTGCTGTATTGCACTCCCTGAAGGCCACCGTGAAGCGTCGAGGCTCGTCGAATCACCTAGCTGTAGTCACGTTAACACTCGCGTTACGTTTTTCCAAGGGGGAGAAGCTGGTACGTCGCCAATGCCGATGTGCCGAAACACGGTTGTGGCTGGTCTCGACGGCGCCGCGGCCCCCCTGTCCCTCCCATAGATAAATTATGCCCGCTTCGGGTCGGAAGCAGCCACTGCAGTAGCCGCGCTTCACCGTCCGCTTCGGCCGAGCACTGGACGGTCAGACTAGTTCAAAGAAATGGCCTGCTTCGCATCCTGCCTCTATGACAATATTCAGCCATTTCTGACGTCAGGATGAAATGATGATAGTGTCTGATTTACACAAATTTCCGGACATACTCATGCCTTCCCCCAATAAAGACCAACAAGCGAAACCGCCTTTGTTGCCCGTTCGTCCCGAAGCAGAGTTGGAAAGCAGGTTGGCAGCAGCTTTGTCAGCTGCTTTTCCCAATATTCCCCGCGAGCAATTGGTTGAACAACGGCGCTTCACTGTGCGTCTTGGCCATGAAACACACGAGTTCGATAGTGCAGTCCAGTGGGAGAAGAGCGGGCGGGCGGATGTAATCATCTTTCATGATGGGCGACCGCTGGCCGTGTTGGAACTCAAGCGAGAGGATCTTGCGCTGACTCGTGCTGACTATGAGCAAGCGCAAAGTTATGCGAACCAGTTGACGCCGCGCCCCCCTCTTGTCGTTGTCACAAACGGACGTGATACCCGCACTTTCGATGCCAATACAGGCCAGCTTTGGTCCGACGAGCAAAACGCCGCGAATGCGGTAACCCGTCTGCTTGCCAATGCCGCCAAGTTGGCGGCGGCGGATATGCGGTGGGCGACAGAAGCTTTGATGGGGCGGGAAACTGGGGTCTGGGTTCCCATCGTGCGATCTGCAAGTGCAAGACTCCTGGCTGAAATGACCGATCCACCTAGCCAGTCCGATCACGCCTTCGCCGAGCTTCTGCTGTTTCCTCGTCTCACTACCAACGCCGCAATCAAATCAGCGCAGGCTGGGACGACCTTTGCGATCGTTGAAGGTGCAGCACAGGGCGGCAAAAGCAGTTGTCTGCGCGAACTATACTTGCGCACCAAGGACAGTGAAGACTTGGCCGTCCTAGTGTTGCGAGGTTCAGGGCCGGGGCTGTTTCAGTCGCTGGCCAACTTGTTCGCCATTGAGCTTGAGTGGAATCTCACCGCTAACGACGCCCGCCAGTGGCTGCGGCGGATGTCTATCGGGTCAGCGGGGCCGGCACTCTTGCTCGCCATCGACGACGTAGAGGAAGGTACGCCAATGGCCGCCGACCTTGAGGAACTGGCGAGCCTGCGACCTGGCAATAAGCTCAATGTCATCCTGACCACCGAACGCGCAGAACGGCTGACCAAGGCTCCAAACGGTCGCACGCAGACGGCGGTGGGAGCCAGAGGAAAGGTTATCGAGATCGGTCCCTTGGTGCTGGAAGAGTTTCAAAACGCGCAGCGCATTCTCGCCAATCACAAAATTCACTTCCAGCAGGGCGCGGAGTACGCAGAGGACTACCGTGCGCCGTGGGTACTTCGCACAATTTACGACGATGCCGCCCGTAACCCACGGCACCAAGACCCGGACAGCGCCTTGCTTCTTCCGCCGGCGCTTGGCTTGGAGCTTGTGGATGCGGCGCGCCGGAGCTACGCCAATCAGGCTGACCTGCTTCGCGGCTATCGTGTGCTTGCGCGTTGTGCCCTTGCCGATACAGGGGCCAGTTCGGCCGAACTGGCACTGGCGGCAGCGAATGGCTTCGTCATACGACAGGACGCACTTTCTGACGAAGCCCGCCATGCGGTGGCCGAACTCAAATCCAAAGGGGCTGTGCGCACCTATCGTCACGCAGGCAGCGAAGACGTCGTGGTGCCGACCATTCCCGCCGCCTTCCTCGCAGAGCTTGCAGATGCTGCAGGCGACGAACTTGCGCGCCGTGCCGCAGTAGACCCGCAGGAAGCCGGCACTTGGCTTGGCAATCGCTTGGCAGTTGTTTATCTTGGGGACTTGGTCGGTGCGCAGGCGATTCGCTGCATGGCGGAGAAAACGGGAGGATTCAGTTCTGGAATAATCGACAGCCTGCTTGCCCTCGAGCCCATGGAGGTGCCCGTCGAAAACGCGCTGATCGCGATGTCTGCGCCAGACGGTCGGTTGATTCATCTGAAGATCGAGGGCAAAAAGGCTTGGCTGTCCAATCGCCACGGCGACGTCATCGGCGAATCTATGGACATCGGAGAGGAGCGCTCACACATGCTTGGCAACATGGTGGCTTGGATGATCCTCGGGCAACTTGCCAGGCTTCCTACAGCAACGGTTGGCGACGACAGTCAGCGCATGGACGCTTGGATTTTGCTGAACATTGGCCAGTGTCCTTTCCCATTGCTACGAGCAAACGAAGAGGGACTGGGCCATCTTGTGCACGACCTCGGCAATCACGGTCGCGTCCTTTGCGACGATCAAGGCCCCGTCGAGATAGCGACACAAGCGATGGCTAATCTATTTTCGCGTCCGTGGACGCATGCCGATGCGTGGGTGAATGCCGCGATCGAAACCGGGTCTCTGCCACTTTTGCATCGTCTGACTATTGCTCTGCGCACGGTGCAACTGCGCAACGTACCTAATCTTTCCGAATGGGCCGATGTGACGCTCAAAGAGCGCGTGCTCCCCACGCTCACTGCCGCCCTTCGAGCGCTAGTAGGCGGCGAAGACCTAGGCGTACATTGACCGCAACGCTAATTCTGGCGGTGTGTCTGGTAACCATCACATAGCCGCCTGATTTTGGCCATTGGCTCAAGGTCCGTTTAGGCCGATGAAGGGGCTGTCGCGAAATCGGCCAGAGCGACCGTTGGCCTACTGGTTAAACTCAGGCAGCAATGGGAGAGATACCGCGCTGGCATTACTGTTACACTCGGCTCGCATATAATTGGCGTAATTTGAAAAGTGGGCGCATTTGCGGGAGAAGGGCACAATAACAATAATGCCGAATATTGACGCAGACATCGATACCGTCCGGGCATCCCGCGCAGGCCACACCTTCCATGAGCGATGGGCTGCCAGACGGGCGTTGCAACTGGTCTTCCCCAATGATGATCTATTTGCGATCGCCGTTGAGGGGATTTCATCTACCGAGACGGCAAGTTCCGGTGCGCGGGCAGAAGAGGTCGCTGACCTTGTCCTCTATTATGGCAGTGGAGACAATTTTCAGACCTGCGATCGGCTCGAGACCGTTCAATTTAAATACAAGCTCCGCGAAGATGCCGTCACGGCAGCCTATCTAAAAAAGACAATCGAGAAATTCTCCGACACGATCCTCGGCTACGAGAAGGAGTTTTCGGAAGCCGACGTCGACAAAAAAACATCGTTCATCTTCGTCACGAATTCAGAATTCACGGAAAGCCTTTGGGACGCGATAACGTCCCTCATCGAGGGAACGACACCGTCAGATCGCGGTGCAGCCACTCAGACTCGGAACCTAAAGAAGTGGTGCGCCAACCGCGGTCTATCTGACGCAAGCCGTCTCTTCTCGAGGATAGTTTTTCGAGCCGGGGAGAAGAGCCTTGCAGGTCAAGACAACGCCCTCAGACGAACACTCACCGACTGGTCGACCGGTGCCGATTCAGAGGCCAGGCTCCGGCTTTACGGGCTACAGGACCTCGTTCTAAAAAAGGCTGGCCCAAGCGGTCAGGGCAAAAACCTTATTCGCCGCGAAGATGTTTTGGATGCACTTGATTGCGAGCCAGAGGACCTTTTTCCGGCCGAAACCCGCTTCATTGATGTGGGTGCCATCGTTGAGAGAACTGAACTTTCGACGGCCAGTGATCTGGTCAAGACATCAAAGCTGCCCATCTTCGTCTACGCGGAGGGCGGAGTGGGCAAAACCGTGTTTATCCAAAGCCTCGCTGCGAGGATGGCGAACGAATTTGAGGTCGTCGTTTTTGACTGCTTCGGTGGTGGTTCCTACCGCTCGGACAATCACTCCCGGCACCTCCCTAAAATCGGGCTGGTGCAGATCGTCAACGAACTGGCCTCGCGGACACTATGTGATCCGATGCTGCCAGGCGGCGATGACAGTCGCAAAATCATCAAGGCGGCGCGCAGACGACTTGCCCAAGCGGCGACGGCGATCAGAACTCAATCGAAAAAGCTCGGTTTGCTTATCATCGTCGATGCTGCGGATAACGCCCAGCTCGAAGCTGACTACCGCCACGAAGAAGCATTTCCGAAGCTCCTTCTCTCGGCCATCGACGAAGACCCGATCGACGGCGTGAAGTTGCTGTTTACTGCGCGCACGCATCGCAAGGACAAGGTCATTGGCCGTTCCACGGTGGAGGATGTCGAGCTGGGACCATTCACCGATCCGGAGGCCCGCGAATTTCTGAAAGATCGCAAGCCAAGTGCTTCAGGCATGGAGATAGCCACAGCCATGGCGCGATCCGTCCGGAACGCGCGTGTCCTCGACTATCTCGTTCAAACCTGGGACACGAATGTCCTCGGCAAAACTTCGGCTCCCCCTATCACGGTTCCCGAAATCATCGCCCAACGCTGCAAGAAGATCGTCTCGGATCTTCATGTGGCTGGATGGGCAGACGCAGAAGTATCCGAGTTCTTCGTCGCGCTGTCACTCCTGCCTCCGCCGATTCCGCTTGAGGAACTGGCAAACGCGCTCGGTTGGTCTGCGGCTCAGGTGAATACCGCTGCATCGGATTTGGCTCCAATGCTGGAGATCACGTCGCACGGTGCTATCTTCAGAGACGAACCCACGGAAACATATATCCGGGAGACGTATTCCGGGCAACTAGAGGCTCAAAAAGCCATTGCTGATCGCCTTCTGTCTTCGCAGACGACGTCGACCTATGCCGCTGAAGCGCTGCCGCACTTCCTAGTCGTCATCAAAGATAGCGACCGAGCATTCGCGCTCGCCGATTCAACCAGCTTCCCTACAACGGTGCAGTCGGAGTTCGGCCGCCGCAGGCTAACGCTCGCTCGGCTTCGCGCGGCCTTTCGATTGGCCGTAGCAGGAGATGACTTCGACCGGGTGCTGGGCCTCAGCATGCGGTTGGCGCAAGCCGCAACGGCGAATATTCGAGGCGACAAGTTCATACGCAGCTCGCCTGCTCTTGCAATTTTACTCGGTGATGCTGACTCCTATCGTCGCCTTTTCGCGGATCGCTCAGGATGGCGTGGTGCCAGAAGTGCACGGCTGACGGTCGCTCATCGCTTTGCGGGTGATGCCGAAGAAGCGAAAATCCAGTGCGAGAGCACAGTTCGGTGGATCAACTGGCATATCGCGCAGCCGCGTGACGAGATGCATCGCGACTGCGCTGGTCCAGAAGTCGACGACTACGCGGCGGTGCTATTCCAACATGTCGCAGAAGGCGAATTCAGCACTGTCGATCGCAACCTCGCTCGCTGGAATACTTTTTTCTCGCTGTCTGCGAGCGACGAACTTCTGCAGCTGCTAGAGCTGCTCGACCAGGCAAACGGCACGACGGTACTCGCGGATTTTGTGTCGTTTGCCACAAGCGACCAATGTACATCGCAGGCCCTCAAGTTGCGGCTCCTCTCGCGCCCCCGCTATCTCAGTAGGCAGCAGGTGAAGGTGCTCGCGAAAGCGATTGGAACTCCTGCGTCTGCCGAAGATGACGAGGATGAGGGCTTCTCGATCGAGCCAGAACGAGGGAACAGCGGCGACATTGTGCAGGCTGCTTTGACAACGCTCCTCTACAGCTCGCGAGCCGCAGCTACAGCGATTATCCGACATGCGCCGCTTACCCGCCCATCGGCCTACGACTACGGTGAGCGTTACGGTTACTCGAAAGCTTGGTTCCCAATCCTGCGCGCATGTGTTCGCGCCTGGGCCGCTGGAAGGCGCGTCGCTTATCATGACCTGCTTCCGATCGAAGTGAAAATTACCAAGCAGGCAAAGGCCGTCACGACCCAGGCAGAGCTGGTGGCGTTTCTGAAGGAGCTTCGCCAACCCGCGTCCGGCGGTCCCGGCAAGCAGGGCGGCAAGCAGCAGATTCGGGCGAAATTCAGTGACCGGGAACGTGAGGACATCAGCAAAGGTATTAAGTTGGCACTCGAGTTGACGCGGCCGATTGAGGACGCAGTTCTTTCGGGCAAAGGCATAACGAGTGTGAACGTCAGCGACTTACTAGATGGGTGGGGCAAGCACCTGTGTGAGGGCGTGCACTGGAAGGATGAAAGCGCTGCTGATTTGCTTCTCCGCACCGTGGGGCTCGGTTGTGTCCGCATCCTGCTGAACCATGCGCTCACGATATCGACCGTCCAGGCCGAGACATTGATTAGTCTGATTTCCTCCGGACGGTTCTTCGTCCCGCAGAAGATCGACGTGTTGGGTCAGCTTGCTCAGCGGCCAGCCCTCCATGTACTTGTAGGTGAATTCGCGCAGCACGTCGCGGAACAAATCCGCCAAGATGACGACATTGGGCAGCGCGGCGATTCCTACGTGGAACTCGCTGCTTCTCTCGTGCAGATGAGCATTGACGAGGCTCGTGAATACTACCGGCAAGGTCTCACCCAGTTGGATCAGATGGGTGGAGAGAGCTACGACCAGATCTACTCGCTACTACATTTTGCGAGTGCCCAGCAAGGCGGCTTCCTAAAGCCTGTGCTGGCCCAGCGGCTAATGAACCTTTGCCAGGCCATCTTGCGGGACGAGCCAAGAAAATTCGGATGGACCTTGTTTGCTCGTGCCGCAGCCAATTCGATAGGCTTTCCAGCGTTAGCCAAGCTCGTGCGTTGGCACGACCAGGACGTGGCGGATCTGTCTTATGGATTGCCGCAGCTTGCATGCTTTCTGGCCAAGAACGGAAATCTTGATCCACGCCGCACTGCCTTTGTCCTTACGATCTGTGAAGATCACGGTTGGTGGGACTGGCGCTCCGGAGATGGGGTTGCCGACCTGCTAAAATTGTCCGAGCCCGAGGATCAGAGACGGATATTTGTAGCGATCATCGCAAAACAGCGCGCGGAGCACCCGTTCGATGCTTGGCCCTCGCTTTGGGAAAGTTACCTTGAGACGGGTAATCAGTACCCAAACGCAATCACCACCTATGAGCGAGAGGAGATCGTACAGCTTAAGGCAGCGGCTCAGCGCAAACAGGATGAGTTTAATAGTCGCAATAACTCGCCGACGTTAATGAGCATTCAACGCCAAAAGCCAAGCGAAGACATGGTTGGCAGCCTTATTGCGTCGTTGGTTTCGGGCTGCGATCCGACATCGGCAAGTTCGATCGACAAGGCTCTGAAGAACATCCAGGCGGACGAAAAACTGGGCTACGGTTGTCGGCAGCGCTTCATCGATTGTTTACGTGGCTCGTGCCCATACTCTAAGCGTTTAGCCTTTTTGTTTGCGATTTGCGACGCGGTCGAGTTGAATCTTACTCAGTCGCTGGACATCCTCGCCGAGTGTTTAGCAACATGGAGCAGTTCATCCACACACCTTGTTTCTGATGCAAATAGGGTGGTAAAACGACTGTTCGAGTGCAAGAGCGCCGAGTTGTTCGAAGGCCAGTTCTCCAATATCGCTCGCAGCATCCACCAACTGTCTGATATGTGCAGTGACAAGCGCTTTGTTTTGCAGCTCGTTCTCAGCAAGGTCGCAGCGGATGAAATTGAGCTCGATGGTGATGAATGGGTGCAATTAGCCACCGCGCTATGTGACGTAACATCGGGCCAAGCCAGTCTCGATGCGCTGGAGTTACTGCTGTCCGGGCCGGCGTCTCGCATCGCCGACGAGATCGGAGAGGGGCCATTCCGTCCTGGGCAAGAAATTGGCCAGACTGAAGCGGAGTTCATTGCCGACGTCATTTGGCACCTCCTCGGCGAGGACGATGGCTATGTCCGCTGGACGGTTGCAAGGGGTCTGAACACACTTGTCGAATTGGGACTTAACGACGACCTTGGCCTATTGCTAGACCGCTTCGACCAAAGAGAAGTCGCGGCTCTGGCATCGATGGATCGGAAGCTTTCGTTCCAAAACTCCCAGCAATGGTTGCTGATGGGGCTAGCGCGGGCAGCTTTGCGCCACGGACAAGTCATGGGGAGCCTTCGGCCTAAGCTGCTGGCTCTCGCTCAGCGAAGCGATCTGCATGTTATAAATAAAGTTCACATTGCGAGATGTCTGGAGCACTTCAGTAGCGGGAGAGCGTGCGACGCGGAGCTGGAGGCATTGCTCGATGAGATCGACCAGCCTCAGTGCGGGTTTGTCACCAGAGACGGTTACACGAGTGCAGCGAAACCGGCAATTGACTTTCGCTTCGACTATGAGTTTAAAAAACATGAGGTCAGCACCCTTGCATACCTGTTCAATGTCTCGCAGGCAACGGTCGAAGATGTAATCGCGGCGGAGATTACGCGCCGATGGCCAGAGGCTACCTCGATGGATTTTTTTGCTGGGCGCGAGCGGTACCAGTGGGAATGGGGAGATCGCTATGAAAACTATCGCGAGCACGTTCAAAGACACGCATTACTTAGCGCAGCCACCTGCCTTTCAAAGTCTCTTCCTGTGGTCGTGCGGAGCTGTGAGGCTGTAGGTCGCTCTCCTTGGCTGGAGTGGCGCGATCGCTACGATATTACATTCGATGATGGCTCATGGCTGTCGGACAGGAAGGATGTTGTTCCTGTCCAGGCGAAAGAGAATCTGCTAGGTAAAAGGATTGGTCAGCAGGAAACGCTGCAAGATCAAGAAACTGTGCTACGGAAATTGGGCTTATTGGACGCCGACGACGATGCCCTAATTCCATTGTATGGGCGCTGGTCATCGCCTGATGGCGTGTCAGTAAGGATCACGCCCGCGCTGACGGTGCGAAAGGGCGCTATTGGTCGGTGCATGGCTTTCGCCAAGCAACCCAGTCATGATTTTTGGCTGCCGGAGTTTTGGGATGAGGGGTATTACGACCACCGCTATCGTTCGAAGAGCATTTTCGCTCCGTTGGTGTGGGCACCCGAAACCCACCGCCTCGGTATCGACGTGGGTGATGAAATTGCAGCGCAGGGGCCGGCTGGGAGACCGCGTCTTGGAATCGACCTCACGAATAGCCTAGGTTTAGTGAATGAGCCAAACAGCGGTGATTGGCGAACAGCTGATGGATGTCTTGCTCTTAGAAGCGAGGTCTGGGGTATTTGGACACCCGATCCCGACCACAGGCAATCTCGCCATCATGAGGATGGTGAGATTTTATGGGCTTCGCCCGACTGGCTTGCTGCGACATTGTCCACCCTCAACCAGCAACTTGTTTTCACGGTGACGCTTCAGAAGTACCGATCATCGCGTGACTACGACCCTTCAATGGGGGTGAAATCCGTCATTGTTGGACTAAGAGTCGATGACGGAACGCTGAGGCTTTGGCAGGCAAAGAAGGCTTCGACGCATGACTATTGAAGCACTCGGGTTGATCATCAGCTAGTGGAAGTTCCGAGACATTCATCGGTCGATATGAGGTTCAGGAGCATATCTGTCCTCGATCCTAGTAGTAGATGGTCATTGAAAAGATGAGGGATGGGAGCGTCCTAATTGACAAGCTATTTGGGCTGCTTTTGTCTATCAACAACAAGATGACTATCTACTAGGTATCAGTGACAGGCAGCTCTGGGTCGTTTGTTCGCGTTCGCCATATCGAGAAGCTGCCGTTCGGCGCGCTCTGTCCCTGACCGGCAGCAATCCCAAGCAATGCGAACTTAAACAGACTTACACCTGAAGGTCGGCAATGGCCGAAGAACAGGCGGTCACGAAGTGTTAGGATTTCATCAGAAAATTTATTACCTGCAACTTCATTTCCTTCATGGATACCCATCGCTCAACCCTTCAATCGTGCTTCCCACCCACGATTTTTGACACTTCCCCCAAATCCATACCTTCTGTCGGCGGCATTCCGTTTTGGCATAGATTCAGCTCGTAGTTCAGCGCAAAGTCGGTTTTCGCCCCCGATTTTGTTGGCGTATTAGGCTGAATCAACTTAACCGCAAGGCGGCTACACTCCTCCTGCTTGAACCGCTTGAGCGTTGACACCTCAGCCCTGACCGGATCGGATGCGCCTGTTGCCGTGTGAATGGCATTCGCTTCTTTACCCTCCACGATTCCACGGGCTTTGCCATCTGGCGCACTCAATGCCTGCATAAGCAATGCCTTGACGCTGTAGCTTTCCGCTGCGCTTGCCGTAGTTGCAAAAAGGCCAAATACCGCAGTAGCGATAATGTGTTTCGGTGTGATCATTGACGACCTCGTGTGTAGTAGTTGTTGAGCTTGCGCTGCATGGCGGCGGTGCTATCGGTGTTGATCGCTGACGTATTAGGCATATGAACATTTGCCATGATCTCGGCGATAAATTCCGATAGATCAATTCGAGAAAAGTCCAATGCCGCAAATTGGTCGGGCGTAAAGCCAGAGCAATCAGTCGCTGGACGGCCTATTTGTGCGCCGCCTGCCGTGTTGATAATTCGGGCCAAACGGGAATTGAAGCAGCAATAAGTTTCCGTTTTCTGCAAACAAATACCGATAATCGGAATCTCGACTGAACAAAAACTGGCGGTGAAACGACACAAGTTCTGCCCTTTTTTCAGGGCGAGCATTTTTTCTGGTGGGTCGCAGGATGCTATTTCCACGATGATCATAATCGCCACCTGGATCGCTAATGTGGTTGGATCGAATGCAAGAACGAAACCGCCAGAAGCAGACCATGAGGCCGTAAAACCATACATCGAAAAGGATGGGCTGAAGGGCCCACTTGTCAGTGATCCAATCGGAGTTGAGGCAAGCGCTGAGTCAATGCCACGTATGACATAAGAGTTATCGAACATCATGTCATACATATAACTGCTGCCAGATTTCAGCACTTGACCACCTGCGCTCATCGCAGAATTCATGATGCTTGAATTATTCATGCCTCCAGCTCCGCCGCTTCCCTTGCAGCAATTGAACAAACCAAATAGCGTTTTAGTGCATTGATCACTGGTTCCGCTGAAGATTTTCATACTGCCGTCCATGTAATTACCTGCCTGCCGCATAGCCTCCATCATGGCGGCTGTTTGCGCCATATCGGCATCTGGCACATGTCCGGTGTTGAAACAATTACCCCCCATGCAATATTGGTTGCCGGCGCAATCCGCAACAGTGGAGGTAGTCGCTGGTGTTTTTATGCAACGGTAGGTTTTCTCAAAGAGGGTGCAAGCGCCTGTATTCGGGTTTGTCGCGATACATCTCCTTGGCCCCACTATTGCGCAACCACGAATCACCAGATCAGAACAGAAGGTTGCTGGCGCACTCATGCAGGTGTACTCATCCTGCCACGCACCAGTCGGTGAGCCATTGGAAATCAGCTTGTGCGAGACGATGCTGCAAGATGGATTGTCCGCATAAGTTGCGCAAACGGGATGTATTGCGGTATCCGCGACCAGTGTGTGTGACGAATTGATAATCGTGGTTGTGGTCGGCACAGGTAAACTTGAAGAGCCGCATCTATAGGTATTGCGCCAGGTGTCGCACGGCGCGGTCGGTGTTGGCCCTGGCACAGCGCACACAGAATCAGTCTGCCAACAGCCGCGCACTTGGCTAATGCCCCTGCAATAATCTACCGAATCAGGCTTCATGCACTTGTAGGTGTCGTCGTATTGCCAGCAAGTCTTGTTGATTGCAGGATCGGTCAGACACACCTGTACGCCCGATACCGTCTTGCATGGGGTGGAATCAACACAAACCGAACCCGTTTTAACGCAAGACGCTGCAATGGATGCGCCAGCAAAAAGCAAAGAAACAGTCAGGAAAAGTAAGCGAATCATAATGCTGCCGCCTCCTGTACCGCACACCCGTTGTTAAGCGTCCAGCTAATTACATTGCGAATGCCGACCGTACCTGTTGGTGTGGTGGTAGCCGTGACGGTTTTTCCTGTGGGGTTGGAAGTGTCGCTAAGCGACACAGTGTTAGTTGTGCCGTTATACGTTATCGATGTTAAGTGCCACAAAGTCCCATCATAGACACGCGCCTGATACCCTGATGTTGCGGTGTTTCTGCCTGGTATGAAATTGAGCGTTAGCGGATAGTAATCAGAATTACAGCCTCCCCAGTGGCACTGCGCACCAGCGGCAATAGTCACCGTGACTTTGGCTAACGCATCACCGGCACAGGCAAACACCACATCGAACAGACCATAAGGGGTGACAGTCGTAGTCGTTACCCACTTTTTTAATTTGGCGTTATAGGCAGTTTTAGTTGTTGTATATGAACCTATCCCTGATGCACTGCCCGCCACATCACAGTAGGGCGTTGGCGTAACGACCGGGATGGTGGTTTTGCTGCAAGTTTGGGTCTGGAACGCATTATTAGTTTGATTGCATTGATAATTCGTGTTCGGATTAACGTTGATGGATGTACCCAATGCACACCAATTGGTTAGTCCCGCCCCATACTCATCGCAAATCTCTGTGGTGTAGGTAGCGGGTGTTGTCACTGTCCGATTGGTGCAGCCAGTGAACGCCCCGATTGCAGATGGATTGGCATATCCAAGGGAACGCGCGGACAATGTACTCGGGTTGGCTTCGATGAGGCGGCTTGCAACAACATTGGGATTTGTCGGGCTAAGGGTGAACTGAGGGCGATTCAGCGGATTGTGTACCATGAGGTTCACAGCAGTACAATCTTGCTGACGGAACGCATCTGGATTGGTCGGGCCTGTTTGACAAACAGTTATTTTGCTTGCGGCAGGCGCGGATGTATTGCCGTTCCCTCCCACGAAATAGCTGGCTTGTGGTGCGGTGGGGCTGTATGAGTAGTAGGCCGGGTTGAAGCTATTCACGGTAGTAGCAACCGTGCCATTGGTAATGTTGGTGGACGCGCCCGTAGTCGCCGCTAGTGCCGCCGCTTGCCCATCTATAAAGGCTTGTTGGGCGGGCGTAACCGCAAAGATTGCGGCAGACTGAAAGTACAGCAACGCCCCTGCAAAACCACCGTATATATTTTTCAATTGCGGCTCCTTTGCAGCTTGCTATTGAACGTGGCCGCGACCGTTGACCATTTCGGTGAGGTGCGCTCAATGTAATCCAGCGCGTAGTCTTGGCTGACATCACCCGTGACCTTCACATAACGTTCCGCCTGCGCGCAGCCGTTATCCAGTTGATTACCAGCGTCGGATTGAGATATGACCAGTGCGGGTACTTGATTAACCTTGAACTGGGTAAATGCGGGTGGATGAACGACTGCCTCAACACGATGACTTCCCAATAGATCAGCGATGCGCTTCGACATATCGGTAAGCTTGTCACCAGTGAAGCCCCGAAAAATCAGGCGTGCTCCCGTCCTTTCCGATTGTTCAATGATGCGCATCAAACTTTCGCGCGGCATTGAAAATGACACAAACACCATCAGTTCAGGCGCGACGGGTGGCTGGTTTGCAATGGGCGACTGGCTGAATTGTTTAGCCATATCCGCAGGATTCACTTTTGCTGCCGGTTGTGGCAAGTTGTCGAGCCTGGGAGCAGGGGCGCGATATTGATTGACGACACGCTCAGTAACCTCTTTGAGTATTCTGTTTGAGCGTTCCATATCTGTTTCTGCATAGGCTTGTTGTATCAACAAGCAAAACACGGAAGAGAGCAGGGCGCGAGAAGCAAGGTTTCTCATCAAAAAGCCCCCTGACAACAATTCCGTTTGCGGAAAATCATGTAGGCAAAGTCCTCGCCAACAGCTGGTATCTCCTTACTCGCCCCCCAAATAACGGTTGTACGGCCTAACGGCTGACAACATCTACCGTTGATTTTGTTCTGCGCGACCGGGAAGTGCATTTGGTATTTGTAGTTGGTCTTGTCCATCAGCAGTTGCGGGTAGTAACCACACATCCCTGAACTACCCGATGCTGCCCACATCAATCCCTCTCTGTGCATCTTGGCGATCAGGCGCGATACGATCAGGCTGGATGCCTGAACCCCGCCAATGTGCGCAGCCACATGCCCATTCAATGGATACATCGACCCCTGACAACCCGCACACCAGAACAGTGTGTTACTGCCAAATCCCATTGATGACATCACACAGTCCGCACCACAAGCAATCCTGGCGACAAGGTTGCCAAATAAAAACGAATCCGGGTTGATGATGCTGGTCATTTCGTCGTCATTCCACAGCGGATCGAGTTCGGTCAGGTAAGCTACGTCAAACACCTTCTGCTCAAGACACGGGCTATCTATCACCAGTTCCAGTAATACCAACACCGGATCAATATACCAATGGGCTTGGTAAAAAGAACTCATGCTGGAATTATCTTTAATCTCTTGTGTGCCGTGCGGCGCGTTAAAGCCGGGATTCATATCCAGCCCACCTAGCGCGGTCATGCAGAAGGGCTTGCGCACCACATCAACGTGTCGCACCGGTTCCCAAAAACTGATTTTTAAACCGGGGTTGATGCCGCACATGCAAATCGGCAGGCCGCCCGGATTCGGTGTGTCCTCTTGCCCAAGTGCAATAGGTAGCGATAGCGCGCCTGCACCGAACTTGATCGGAAAAATACAACTCCAGCAAATATCGGTAATCAGATTCGGGAATCGTCCCTGGCAATCCAGCGATGCATTCGCATTTTGTGCGCACGCCAGTAATGCCAGCGCACATACCAATGTTCTAATAGCGTAGCTCATCTATCCTCAACCTCTTTCCTTCTTGCCTCACGATGGCGGGTACCTGGGTAATGGCAAAACGTTTGGTCAGTTTGCCGCCTTGATCGAAATAAATAGTCATCTTCCATTTGCGCATGAGTTCAAGCGGTTCACCCGCTATCAGTACCAATTTGACGGGACGATCAGAGGCCGCAGTGATTTTTTTGCTGAATTCCAACTGTTTGGCATCACGCCCATCCACGAACAACAGGTATTTGTTCCAGCCGATGTAATCCAGCGGATTGACGCGTGTGCCACGGGGATAAAGGATTTTGCCGGTCGCGTCGGCAATATCCTTGTCGGTTACCATCGAGGGGTCGTAGTAGTGGGTATTGGCCGTCGCGGTCACTTGAATGCCTGAGATGGGTTTGGGGTGCTCAATGCCATCAATGACGCGATTTTTGTAGTCGTGCTGGAATTTTGCGAGTTCGCCGGTTTTTCCCATGCGCTTTAACTTGTTCTGGATGACCTCAATCAAGTCGCGCTCGGTGATGTCGTATGTTTTGCCGATCACACCAAGATCATCAGACATGACGGGAGGTGCCGTCAGTAAGATAACCAGCGTTGTAACAATAAAACGCCTCATGATTGCCTTGTCGCGATACGCCATGCCAACTTGAACGAGCCAACACCCGCACCAGCCACAATAACGGGCGCAATCTGTCCGATTAGCCTCACCACCTCGTCATAACTACTTCCTTCTGCCGCAAGCCAGGGAACTTCACAGGATGATGCGTACCACATTCCGTTGTGGTATTGGCCAGTAAAAACCTCAATCTGTTTTTTCAATTGGTTTACCTTTTCTTGTTTTGATTGGTGTACTCACAGACGCATTGGGGTTGCCTGAATTGGAGCTGATTACAGGGGGTTTGGGCTTTGTCACCACAACATCACTTGGCTTTGCCTTCGTCCTGGCTCTTTGGGCTGGTTTCCTGATTGCGCTTGTGGATACCTCTGCTGCAACAGGCTCAGCAATAGCATCAGCGGATAGGGAAGAGGGAGGCTGGACGGTATCTATTGCGGTTTTTTCTGTTGATTCGCTAACAGGCTTGTCGTCAACAACAAACAGTTTTCCAACATCAGCGGTTAGCCTGATCGCCTTGGCAACCCCACTCGAAAAAATCGCATCGCCAATCTTGGCAACCTCGCTGGCCGGGATCATCCAACCCATATCGGACAACTCAGTCAAAATCTGTTTTGGTGTAAAACCGTAGCCCGCAAACGTATCCGGCCATTTCAGATACACGCAACCATTGGGATGCTTAACGCCCAGATCAGCAAACGACTTTTTGCCTAAGTTGAACTCTCCAATCAAAATGCGAAGCAACTCACCCATCGCGCCCTCAAGAGAATCCAAATGGAGGCATTTTTCCGCCACGCGTTCCACAGACGTGCTGGAGACGTGTTGGGGTTGGGGTGGCATTTCCTCTGCGCGCTCAACATGTTCCACAGAGGTGCTGGGGACATTCTGGGATGACGTTTTGCTTGAATGGATTTGCCCTGAAATTGGCGGGATGGGCATCGAACTAATCAGAGCCTGGTCGCGCAGCCTGATCGCCTTGAGTCGCATGTCGGGTATTTTTTCGGTAATCACGTCTGGTGCGATGTAGAAGAAAGGGTCGCCTTCAGCTTCACGCAAAAACGCAATTTCCCTTTCGATCATCATGTCCAGAATGCCGTCAGGGGTCTTGGGCAAGCCCGGTATATCTTCATCCCTGGTTCGCCGTGCGATTTCTTCACCCGCCATCGGCCAAACAAGGTAGGTTATGCCTTCGATATTCCAAACGCGGGCAGACGGCTCGTTGATGCGCCAAATACCTTCTTGAACCAGACGGCGCATGATGTCGGTCAAATATCGCTCAATTGGCACGCCGATCTCGTAGCCCGCCATTGCCGCGCCCATGGATTTCAGATCACGTTCAACGCTTAACTGGTCCGCCCTTACAATAAAATTATGTATTTGATTGCTTGAGCCGGGGTTGTTGTTCAGCGATTCCGTCAGCCAGATCAACGCATCGGTGCTGCCATCACTGATCCAATCGAGTGTCTCCTTGCTGATTACCGCATCAATCAAGGTGCTGGAAACATGGGTGTGTTTTTTGCCTCTACCTTCTTGCCAGTGCAAAAAATAGTTTTCAATGCCGTGGGATATAGCCCAGTCATACAGGCTTTGGTTGTAAGGTCGCCACTTTTGCGAGTTTTCTCGGTCGGTAACGGTTAAGTCAGTCACCACCTTGCCCAGATCGTGACACAAGCCTGCCAGGAACACAGTGAGCCGCCAACGCGGTTCAATAACCCGTCTTTGTTGTGGCGTGACCACACCACGTATCAGTTTTCCCTCGGTTTGTTGCAATGACCACAACCCAACTTCGAGAGAGTGACGCAACATGCCGCCCGCACCGCGATGGTGATGCGCTTGAGAAGCTGGTAACAGTTGCACGAGCGTGGCAAGGCGCAACATCGCGGGGTTGTAGTGCGTCTCCAGCAGTTCTTGATTGGCAATCAGTTGTTGAATCCCGCCGGTAAGCTCTTTTTGCGTCGTAAGCAGTACCCAGGGCGCGTGGACAGGCAGACCCTCCATGAATGGGGGGTAGCGCGGTATATTGCGCAAATCTTCGATTCGTTTTACCTGAGCCAGCGCGGAGGAAGCCGAAGCCGCCACCACAACCTTGGGTAGCAAGTTGAACTTTCTCAGCAAGCGATCAACCAGTGTTGTCATTTAGAACAACCTGAATCCACGACCAACCATTGCCTGGTTCGACAGTAAACCTACCACCTTGTATCTGGAGTCGAGGCTTAAGGGATGCTCACCCATTACATAGTAATGCCCGGCAGGAATTACGCCCTCAAAGTCATTTTCCTGGATGTGTTTGCCAGCAGACGTAGTGGACATTGCTACACCAACTGGCTTGCCGTTCACAAAAAAATGATGATTTTTCGATTGAACTACATCGCCCGGAACACCCGCCACTATTTTCAAGAATCGCGTGCCTTTCGGATAAATAAAGTCACTCGGGTAATAGAACGAGGCGTATTCATCGCGGGTCGGCAGCGTTCCCTTTTCTACAAGGTAGAGCGTGCCAGGTAAGCTGACGCTGACGTTTACCGAGAACTCGTAGCGCGATGCGAATACCGCATAGCTCAGAA